>Ga0310690_10001487_pt1 | contig 41443 bp, 60 predicted proteins | sample AusTroGonzalo_MG_2_FD_207661 | JGI IMG/M metagenome (GOLD analysis project Ga0310690, IMG submission 207661) | Bovine rumen microbial communities from tropical cattle in Woodstock, Queensland, Australia - Gonzalo_04 (v2) (version 2) | ecosystem: Host-associated > Mammals > Digestive system >... | reverse complement strand
AATCATGTATCATTTAGTTTATATGACAATGATGGCTTATTTGCAAAATATGATTATGATAACGAGTTAAAAAGATATCAAAGCGATTGGGGTTATTTAACATCACAAGATGTGTACAAGATTATGAAGGACGAAACAGACGAAAGATATATTCTTTGGGAGGAGTAAAAATGAAAATATTAAACAAAAATAAAGAGGGTTATGGTTATCAATACACAGATTTAGCTGAAATACATAGATATTTAGAAGAAAATAATTTAAGATACTATCAATACATCGAAAGAATAGATGGCGATGATTATGTTATGACCGTGCCACAAGCGATTCAAGATGATGGCGAAATAATTGATTTACCAGTTAGAAAGGGATGTCGAGTAGTAAATGCAATATTAAGTGGCAAATCAAATCCTGCACAAGAACATGGGAGTGCTTTAACTTATGCAAGAAGATACAGCTTATTAATGGCGTTTGGCTTAGCAACAGATGATGACGATGCTGAAAGTTTATCAGTTACAAAAGAGCCAACTTTAGAAGAAGCAAAAGAATATGTTTTAACATTTGGAAAACATAATGGTAAAAAACTTGGCGATGTTGATGCAAGCTATTTAGCATGGCTAAGAGAAAATTCAAAAGATTTATACATAAAAAAATGTGTTGAACTTTTAAAGCCATTGCCTAGTGAAGAAGAACAACAAGAAATATTAAATTTAGTAAAAGAATTAGGCGATTTATTAGAACAAACAGGAACAGATAGAGATAAATTTTATAATTACTATAAAGTAACATCAAATCTTGAAATGACAAAAGAACAATTAAAAGATGGAATTAATAAATTAAAAGCGAGGTTGCAATAATGGATGAAGTATATATTAAGACTGACGACTTAGCAAAATGGGTAAAAACAGACTATTTTGAAAATAAAGACTTTATTACGTTAGATGAGTTTTATCGTAAATTTGAAGATTTATGTGGCGATTACGATAAACTAAAAGAAGAATTTGACAATTTCAAAGAGTATGCCCATGATGTATGGGAAATGCGAGAAAAAGGAAAATATCCTTTTGATGTGTGTTAAAATACCCGCTAGACTTAATTTAACACACCTAGGACGCACGAAAATAGTAAAATAGTATAAATATACTAGAAAGGGCAAACGTGCGAATACAAGCAAATAAATGGGTGATAATAAGTGATGAAGAAAAACGAAATAATAGATTTTATTATAGACAAGTTGAATCAATTAAAAATAAAAACAGAATTTGAAGATAGACAACGAGGCAAAACACGATGGATAAGTAAACGAAGTGCTTATCAAGATTTAATTAATTTATTGGAGGAAATTTATGAATATAACAAGTAATAATACGATGATATATCGTAAAGACGATGAAAATGGGAAAGTGCATTATAGAGCAGGACTATCAACAAAAAACATAACTGGTAATTATGAGAATGGGTACATAGATATTAGACTACCTAAAGATATATCATTAGAAAATAAAACAAAAATAAACATAACAAAAGGTTTTTTAAGTTTTTACAATTACGTAACAAAAGATGGAAGAAAAAACACAATATGGTATGTTGTAGTACAAGAATATACAACAAATGTTGAAGTTAAACAAGAAAAAGAGTTAGACCCATACGAAGAATTTGGAAAAAGAATTGAAGTCGAGCAACAAAGCATTGACTTGCCATTTTAAAAAGGAGAAGATTGAATATGTATGATTTTGAAGATATTTTTGATGAAATAAAGAAGAATAAAAAGAAAATTGTTTTAATTACTTTAATAATTTTTGGAATAATTACAATATTTAGTAGTTTTAGCACAATAAGAAGCGGTGAAGTTGGATTAAAAATTAGATTTGGCAAAATAACAAATACAAGTCTAAACGAAGGATTTAATTTTAAAATACCTTATTTTGAAAAAATAGAAAAAGTTAATATAAAAGTACAAAAAGTTGAACTTATAACTGAAAGTAGTAGTAAAGATTTACAAACAATAACAACACAATTAGCAGTAAATTACAACGTAAAAAAAGAAAATGCGACAACATTGTATAAAAATGTTGGCAAAAATTATGAAGAAACAATTTTAATGCCTGCAATTCAAGAAAGTATAAAATCTGTTATGAGCAATTTTACAGCCGAAGAAACAATAACAAAAAGAAATCAAGTAAGTGATTTATGTCTTGAAGAAATACAAAACAAAGTTGCAAAATACGGAATTAATATTGATGACTTTAATATTATTGATTTGGATTTTAGTGAAGAATATTCAAAAGCAATTGAAGAAAAACAAGTCGCAGAGCAAAAAGTATTAACAGCTAAACAACAATTAGAAAAATCAAAAATCGAAAGTGAAAAGAAAATTGTCGAAGCTGAAGCAGAAGCTAAAGCAAATGAATTGAAAAAGAAAACATTAACAAACGAAATAATTATGAAAGAATTTATCGAAAAATGGAATGGCGAATTGCCAAAAGTAACTGGAGGAAATAGTTATTTTGATATAAATAGCTTATTTAAGTAATTATGAATGGTGATCTAGTTAATTTATTAAATAGTAAGATACAAGACTTGAATGTATCAGTTAAAAAGTTAAGACATACTGGCGAAGATTATGCAAAAGCATATACTAATTATCGTATAGCACTAGCACAAGAATTATTAAGATTAAAAAATGAAGGTATGCCAGTTACAATTGCTTATGACATAGCAAGAGGTAATAATGAGGTTGCACATTTAAAGTTTCAAGAAATAGCAAAAGAGGCAATATTTACAGCTAATAAAGAAGCCATCAATGCGATTAAGGTAGAGATAAAGATAATACAAGAACAATTAAATAAAGAATATGGAGGTAATTTGCCAGACTAATGAAACATAAAGAATTTTGTATAATGCCAGATAATCCACCATATTGGCACAATTATAGATTTAAAGGCAGTGAAAGACACGAGATATTTGAAGGCAGAACAGGAAATAGGAATAAATCAATTGAAGATGGTTTAGTTATATTTACCACACCTGAGATACATAGAACGAGTAAAAATTCAATTCATTTTAATCCTAAAAAGTGGATATGGTTGAAAGAATTTGGTGAAAAGATATGGTGTGAATATTATAAAAGAACACCAATTGACTTTGCTAGGCGATATTGGAGAAATTATTTATGAAATTATATAGCGAAAATAAAAATTATAAATTATATCAAGGTAATATGTTAGATATGCTAGAAGTAATAAAACCAAATACAATAGATAGCATAATTACAGATCCACCGTATGGACTTACAAGCATCACAAAAAGATTTGGTAAAGAAGGTAGTGCTGAATGTCAATATGGTAAAGATGGTTCATTTCAAAGATTAAGCAAAGGCTTTATGGGTAAAGAATGGGATGGCTCTGGTATCGAATATAATATTGAAACTTGGCAAAAATGTTATGAAGTATTAAAACCGGGTGGTTATTTACTGGCGTTTGGTGGTAGTAGGACATTTCATAGAATTGCTTGTGCTATTGAAGATGCAGGTTTTGAAATAAGAGATACTATTATGTGGTTATATGGTAGTGGTTTTCCTAAAAGTATGAATATAGGACTTGCAATAGACAAGAAAAATGGAATTGATAATAGAACAGGAAATATTGTTAAAGGTATGGGTTCTAATAATACAACTGCTATGAAAAATTGTTTAAGTGAAAGTCAAGAATTTGCTAGTGAATATGAAGAAAGAATTGCACAAAATGAATGGCAAGGGTGGGGTACAGCATTAAAACCTAGTTTTGAACCAATTATAGTAGCAAGAAAGTCATTTAAAGGTACATTAGTAGAAAATATTATACAATATGGAGTAGGTGGAATAAATATAGATGAGTGCAGAGTTAATTTTGTAAATGACGAAGATTATAAAATAACTGCAAATAAAAATCAACACGAAAAGTTTGGCACACAACCAATGACTAACAATAATGTTTATGGTGATTATTCTATGATACAGCCTAAAAATTATAGTGCAACAGGTCGCTTCCCTGCAAATGCAATACTAACTTATGATGAAACACCTAGTGATGAAAGATTAAGATATTTCTATTGTGCAAAAGCAAGTAAGAAAGATAGAGATGAAGGATTAGATATAGAAGAACAAGTAATAACAGATGGTAGAAAAAAACCAATAGATAATGCTTTTAATCGTGGCGAAACATTAAGAAAAAACATACATCCAACTGTTAAGCCAACAGAACTTATGCAATATCTAGTTAGATTAGTAAGCCCAAATGACGCAACTATACTTGATCCATTTAATTGTAGTGGTAGCACAGGCAAAGCAATAATGTATGAAAATAAAGAAAGAAATAAGGGTTATAAATACATAGGAATAGAACTAACAGAAGAATACTTACCAATAGCAAAAGCAAGAATAGAATATGTATGTAATTTAACAAAAGAAGAATTAAAAGAAAAACAAATGACAATATTTGATTTGGATGATAACAATGTATAAATACACAATATTTAAAGAATCAAAGTATCATAATCGTAAATGTGTTTATAAAGATATGACTTTCGATTCATTAAAAGAAATGCAATATTATAAAAAACTAGAATTGTTGCAAAATTATGGCAAAATAAGTGAACTAAAAAGACAGGTTGAATTTGAATTAATTGAAACATTTAAGTTAGAAGACAAAACATATCGTAAGACAAAATACATTGCCGACTTTACTTATAAAGATGAAAATGGTAAGTATCATGTAGTAGATACAAAGGGTTTTAAAACAAAAGAATATTTATTAAAAAAGAAATTAATGGCTTGGAAGTATGGTATAGCAATAGAAGAGGTGTAAAATGAAAGAAAAACAAATGCGTTTATTTAGTGTTGAAGAAGGTAAACCAAAATTAGTTGACAATAACTATACAGCAAAAATAAACATACCACAATATGAAATGCACGGCTTATGTCCTAGTATATTAGAGTTATGCAATATGAATAAATATTATGAATTAATATGGAAAATTGATAGATCAAATGTAGATGATGAACAAAAGAAATTTTTAAAATTGGCAGCTTCAAGACATTTACAATTTAATTATTCATTAATAGCAGAATATTATGCACATCAAGATAAAGAAATGCAAGAGCTTATGGAAGACAGTGCTTTAGTAATAATAGATTTTAATGATGCAATAGCTAAAGGCTATACTTTATTAATGGACAAATTTAGTGATATTGAAGATGAAGATTTAATATGCAATAATGGAGTAAACAATGAGAGATAATTTTGCAATATTTATATTAACGCATGGAAGGCCACATAAACAATATACAATAAAGACATTAAAAAGATGTGGCTATACAGGCAAATATTATTTAGTAATAGATACTGAAGATAAAGATGCTAATGAATATAAAAAATTGTATGGAGATAAAGTTTTACAATTTGATAAAAGAGATATATCAAAATTATTTGATACAGCAGATACATTTGATGATAGACGTGCGATTGTATATGCAAGAAATGTTTGTTGGCAATTTGCTAAGCAATTGAATCTTGATTACTTTTTAGAGTTGGATGATGATTATACTGAATTTAGATTTAGAAAAGAAGTTAATGGTGTTTTAACATCAATTTATTGCAGACATATTGACAAAGTATTTGAAGCTATGTTAGATTTTTTAGACGAAACAAAAGCATTAACTGTCGCACTAGCTCAAACTGGCGATTTTATTGGTGGCACAGATAGTACTGTATATAAACAACAATTAGCCAGGAAAGCAATGAACTCATTTTTTTGTCGAGTAGATAGACCATTTAATTTTTTTGGCAGAGTGAATGAAGATGTAAATACTTATATATTGTTAGGCAGTAAAGGCAAATTGCTATTTACGGTAGCAAGATGCACACTAAATCAATTAAATACACAATCAAATCAAGGAGGCATGACTGAGTTGTATCTTGATAGTGGGACTTATGTGAAAAGTTTTTATTCAATAATATTTAATCCTTCATGTGTAAAAATAGGCATGATGGGTGTATCTAATAAAAGAATACATCACAAAATATATTGGAATTATTGTACGCCTAAAATAATAAATGAACGATATAAAAAGGAGAAATAACATGAATTATTATAAAATATATAAAAAAGTAATTAAAGATATTGATAAATTAGACACCAAAGAAGATAAATTTAATAATCTATATTTATTAACTTGCTTGTTAATATTTAATTTATCCAACGAAACACAAAATTTGGATGTATTATTAAAGACATTTAAAGAGTTTGATTATAAGAAGAATTTTGGTTATGAAGAAAACAAAGGCGATAAAGAATGAACGATGAAATAAAAGAAATATTAGATTATTTAAAAGATGAAAATGATTATATTGAAGATTTTGGTATATCATATAAAAGAATACATATTGATAATGGTGATTTAAAAATATTATTATCTTACATAAATAATTTACAACAAGAAAATGAAAAATTAAAAGCACAACTAACCAATACTGAATGGGAATATCAAAATACTAGATGTAAATATGAAAAACAATATAAAAAAGGAACAACGGAAGAAGTAATTGAAGATATTGAAGAATGTTTTTTTAATAGAGAAAATCCTTCAATGATACCTATTGATAGTTTAGATGTTTGTCATATATTTGGTTATATTGATTATTTAAAAGATTACAAATCACGTTGTGAAAAAGCAATTGAATATATAAATAATTTCAAAAAGTATTTTCTTGATAGGAAACCTTTTGTTGATACTAGGCATATTGATTTAGAATATTTATTAAACATATTACAAAATGGAAGTGAAAATGATGAGTGCTAGAGAGATGTTTGAGAAGTTGGGGTATGAATTAACAGCAGACGGGATAATACTTCTTACATATTATTATAAAGGGAGAATGGGTTTACATCCTTGGGAACACAAAAACAAAAAACCACATTTATTATATGGAACTGATAGAGAAATAATATTTGATAAAGAAAACAAAGATTTTATAATATATAGTCCTAGTGAACGAGAAGATTATGAAGATTGTTCTGTTGAAATAAATATGCAAGAATTACAAGCCATAAACAAACAAGTAGAAGAATTAGGTTGGAATGGAAGTGATAATAATGAATAGAGTAAAATTAGCATTAAAAATATTATTTGGTTATAACATTATACTTTATGAAATAAACACTAAAATTGTTGAAGCAGTAATAAGCGGAAAAGAAGATATATTAAAAAATGGATATGATTATGTGTTAGATAAAGGTAAAAATTTTGTTTCTAATAATGGTTCGATGAGGTATGTGATAAAATGAATAAAGCATTTGAAAGATATAATAAAAGAGTAGAAATTCCAATAAGTGTTATATTAGAAACAATATTTAGCGATGATAATAAAGATGTTGAAAGTTTATCAAGATGGGCTTTAAAATATGGTTTTATTGATTTAATAAAAGAAAATGGAGATAAATTAGGATATTATAAATTACAAGATGATTATACAAAGCAAAGTTTTTATATATTGTTAGATAAAGAAGAAAGAAGACAATATGATTACGAGGACTTTTTATGCGATAAATTACAAGAAAAAGACCAACAAATAGACAACCTTAATAATGTTATTAAGGAATTGGAAGAGCTAATAAAAAATGATTTAGATAACGAAAACGGAGTATATTACTCAAATATAACTGTTAGAGATTATATTAGTTTTGAATTAAAAAAATTGCAAGAATTATTAGAACAATCTTATATAGTACAAGTCGAAATTGAGAACTTAGAAAAAGGAAAGAAGTTGATTAAAAAGAAATGACGAAAATTAGATGTACACATTGTAACGATATAATTGAAGGCGATGGCAAAGGCACATTTATAACTTGTTCTTGTGGCAAAATATATGTGGATGAAACAAAATGGTATTGTCGAGTTGGTGGCAACAAAGACGATTTTGAAGTGATGCGTTGGTGTTATAAATGCAACAAATTATATCCTTTAAACGAAAAATATTGGTATTGGACTAGCGCTAAACATCAAAGATATAAAACATTATGTAGAAAATGCTCTAATTACGAAAGTAAAATTAGTCATCGAATAAACAGAGCATTGAAAAAAGAGTTGCAATAGAATTGAATTTGTGATATATTATAGTTGTAGTACAACTACACACCCCTGAATGGACGATAGTTTTTTCATTTTTACACCTTCGTCCTTTTTTTCTTGCATTTTATAATCAAGTATGATATACTTAATTTAAGTCAAAGCTATTAGGATGAAATTGAGATACTCAGTACAGCAAAAAACGAACGAGAGAATATTTTTAGATAAAATAAAATTATCTTGACCAAACTTTAGCGAAAAAGCATAAATTTCGCTCCACTATTCTAGCATTTGAGTATCGTATCCTAATAGCAAGGACTAGTTAATATCTAGTCCTTTTACTATAAGGAGAGTGAAAAAATGACTGAATTAGAAAAATTATTTGCAACAAAAAAGACCGAAAACGGAGATGTTGCATACAAAACAACTGGTAATAACTTAACGGACTTATTCTTTATGACAGCTTATTTTGAAAAGCATTTGGACGAAGTAAAAATTGGCGAAAGCGAAAAAGAGAAAATTTTTTCAATGTTTATTCGAGACCCTAGATTTGGCTTAGGCCGTAAAGATCTAGGAAGAGAATTGATGAGACAATCTAAAGTGCCATTTTACAATGTTGCATTAGCAGGAAGATATGACGATTTATGGCATATTCCTACTAGTGAAAATCTTAACTATTTACGTACTAAGTTGAATCAAGGAGACGAACTAGCAAAAAAATGGATGCCAAGATTAACTGGTAAAGATAAAAAAATTGCTAAAGCATTATGTAAAGAATGGGAGATAACTGAAAAAGAATATCGTGCATTAATTAAAACAGATTCAACAACTGAATACAAGTTATCTTATGCTGAGATGCTTGAAGGCACTCCATTAAATGATTTATTTAACAAAAATAATTACATACATCCATTAGTTGATGATATCGATTTTGAAAAAGTGCCATCTTTAGCAATGACTAAATATTTACATACATTTAGTACAAGAGAAGATTTAAAAGATAGATTTGATGAATATATTAAAGCAGTTAAAGAAAATAAAGCTAAAGTAAATGTTAAAACTGCAAATGTACATGATGCGTATAAAACAACTATGAGTGGCGATTGGACTACTCAAAGTGTAGAAGATGAAGCAAGAGATGTTGTAGGGAAGAAAATAGTAGAAAATGCAACATTAAATGTTGAAATGGATGCTATTTGTGTATTAGACACATCAGGTTCAATGTGGGCAAGAAGTTATTTATGGGGTAACAATTTTGATTTTAATGAAAATGATATTGGTGCTAAAGCAATGTCAGTATGCCACGCAATAGCAACAAGATCAACTTATGCTAAAAATCAATTAATTTCATTTAGCTCTTACCCTAAATTGATGACAATTAAGGGCGATACATTGCAAGAACAATATAAATCTATGTATACAGGTGATTGTTCAAATACCGACTTTGGTAAGGTTATGAACTTATTAAAAGGTTTAAAAAAATTTCCACAATACATTATTGTATTAAGCGATATGGAATTTGATTATGGATCACAACAAAGCAAGAAAGAACTAATGGCATTATTTAAAAAGTATGAAGCACCAACAAAATTAATTTGGTGGAACTTTAACGATAGAAATAAAACAGTGCCAGAGTTTGATGAATATGGGAATATATTTTTAAGTGGTTATAACTTACAAATATTAAGATTATTAGAAAATAACTTTGATATGACAACTTATATTGATAAAATACTTGAAAAATACAAAAAAGACATTGACTATAAAGCTTAATTATAGTATAATGTAATTAAGAAATGCACATAACAGCAAAAGTACATATAATTTGTAGTTCATAGCAAGTTCGTAGGTTCGAATCCTACTAATCCAACCTTTACTCTCGGATTATAGCCAAGTGGTAAGGCGTATATTATATCGTGCATTGTTTATTATGATTTATTTTCTAAAGACACACAACAGCAATTAATCGTTCATGCATCGAACACCAAAATTTGGATTTGGATAAATTGTGTCTTGTCCTCCGAGTAATCTATACAAAAGTCCTTTACTGCAAAAAAATATTAGTAGCTCACTTGGTAGAGCATTTGCCTGATAAGCAAAATGTAGTTGGTTCGATTCCAACCTGAATATAAAAGGACTTGTTAATTAAGAAATATAAAAAAGACTTTTTCTGCAAAAAAGATTAGGCAAGTAAATTGCCTCAGTAGCTCAATAGGCAGAGCGATAGACTGAAAATCTATATGTTTATGGTTCGAGTCCATACGGAATATTAAAAAGTCTTGTTATTTATATGATTTATACTATACTTTAAAGAGGTGATATTATGAATACAATCATCACAATTATTATTGGTGTAGTTTTAATAGGCATAGCAATACTTCTATGTCTTTTTTCGTGTATTATGGCAAGTAAAGCAGATGATTATTGGGACGATTTTAAAAAGCATTTGGAGAATAAGCATAAATGAAAGATATAGATTTTTCAACGTGCGAGTTTATTGATAAAGTATTATGCTTTTATACTTACATCGACTTTTGCAAAAATTGTAAATTATTAAAAATGTTTTATTCTAATTTAGATGATGATGCTAAAAGATTTTATAAATGGTATGTTTATGCTAATATCCATATTGACGAAGCTCATAAGAATCTTATTTGGGATTATCTTAACTTCTCAGAAGAAGAAGCATATATTAATTTAATAGATGGAATGAATACTTACAAAGCTAAGTAACTCGTTTTGTCTATTTTTATTTTTTATGTTATAATTGTTTTTGTAATAGATAGAGGTGATTATTATGCCAGCAGGTAGACCTAGATTATATGACAACGTAGATCAAATGAATAAAATTGTTGATAAGTATTTTAAAGATTGCAAGAAAGACGATAGACCTTATACTATGAGTGGCTTAGCTCATGCTTTAGGCATGGATAGAAGAAGCTTAATTAATTATTCTGATAGAGATGAATTTTTTCTCACAATAAAATGTGCAAGAGAAAGAGTCGAGCAACAATTAGAAGAAAATGCACTAGGAAATAAGTCAAATGCAGTGTTTACAATTTTCAATTTAAAGAACAACTTTGGATGGAAAGATACAACAGAAGTTAAAGTTGATGAAGAATCAAGCAAACTAGACGAATTAATCGAGGCATTAAAAGATGTCAAAAAAGATAACTGATTTATTAAATCCCAAACAGCTTGAATTTATGCAGTTTGATGACAAACGAATTAATTTGCTATCAGGCTCAGTAAGAAGTGGTAAAACTTACATATCATTATTAAAGTGGGCAATTTTTGTAGGTAGAATGCCACGAGAACAAGAATATTTAATGGTAGGCAAGACTTTAACATCATTAAAGAGAAATTGCTTAGGCTTATTGCAAGAACTTGTAGGAACTAAATATTTTACGTTTTCTGTAAGTCAAAAGACGGCTAAATTATTTGGAAGAACAATATGGCTTGAAGGAGCTAATGATGAAAGAGCAGAAGGCAAAATACGTGGTATGACGTTAGCTGGTGCTTACGTAGATGAATTGACACAAATACCCGAAGATTTTTATAGAATGTTGTTATCAAGATTAAGTGTAAGAAATGCTAAATTATACGCAACAACAAATCCTGATGCTCCAACACATTGGGTTAAAGTTGATGTAATAGATAATGAAGAAATAGAAAAGCAAGTATGGAACTTTACACTAGACGATAACGAGATACTAAAGAGAGAGAACGAAGAATATTTTGATAATTTAAAAAAAGAATATCAATCGATGGGTGGTGTCTTTTATGATAGATTCATCTTAGGCTTATGGTGTTTAGCTGAAGGACTTATTTATAAACAATTTGCAAATAATACAGAAATGTTTTTAAAAGATAAAGCAGTTGATGAATATGGCAATAAGTTGAACTTTTTAATTATATCAATAGGTATAGACTATGGAGCAACAAAAGGTGAAACTGAATTTAAAGCAACAGGAATAACACAATTATTCAAAGAAGCATGGACTATTGGTGAGAAAAAGTTAGCTGGCTTATATACACCCGAAGCTATTTACGATGAGTTTATCAAGTTTTATAAAGAGATAGTCAGCGAATATGGCAAAGTTACACACGCATTTGGCGATTATGGTGCTTTAGGACAAGTATTAACTTATGGCTTGAATAAAAGATTACAAGAGCAAGGAATACCATTATTTGTTGATGATTGCATTAAAGGACAAATAATAGACAGAATATATATGGATGAAATGTTATTCGCACAAGGACGTAGATTTATATTAAGAAAGTGTAAATATTTAATTGAAGCATATCAGCAAGCAGTATGGGATGATAAAAAGCCAGACACAAGATTAGATGATGGAACAACGCCTATTGATGACTTAGATGCTAGTGAATATTCGATGTTCCCATTTTATGACAAATTGATGATAAATATAAAAGGAGTGGTATAATGAAATTAGAAGATTTTTTACAAATACAATATGGGTACAACCCTAACATTAAAAATGATTTACGAACATACATTGAACAATGGAAATCATGGTATCAAGGTAATGTAAAATCATTTCACAATTATTTTATTTATAATGGCAAAAAAAGAGTGTATCAACATAGATTTACAATGAATATGGCAAAAGAAATAAGCGAAGATTGGTCAGATATACTATGGAGTGAGAAATGTAAAATATCACTTAAAAATGATAAAGCACAAAAAGACTTTGACGATTTAATTGATGATTTAGATCTATACACAATAATCAATTCGTCAATTGAAAAGTCAGGCGCATTAGGAACTGAAGGCGTAGTTGTTAGTGTATATGATATTATAGCAAACGAAGATGGTATGTATTTAGATGTATCAGAAGCAAAGACTAGAGTAGATATAGTAGATATAGATTGGATATATCCATTAAGTTGGAATAATAAAGAAATAACAGAATGTGCATTTGGCAGTGTTGAATATGTTAAAGGCGAAAAGTATGTAATATTATCTGTACATAAGAAAGCTAACAATGGTAATTATCACATATACAATCATTTATTTAAAGATACAAATGGTTTACTAACAGAGATAAAAGAAGATAGTAATACAATAAAAGACTTTGATACAAAGTCAGATGTTAAATGGTTTAGCATATTTAAGCCTTTACTTACAAATAATTTATTTAGTAATAGTCCATTTGGTATTCCACATTATGCAAATGCTATTGATAATTTAAAGACGGTAGATATTGCATTTGATTCATTAAAGACAGAGATAAAAGATGGCAAAAGACGTATATTTGCAAGAGCTGAAATGTTTAATTATGATGAAGGACAACAAAGAATGGTATTTGACCCCGAAGATACATCTATTTATCAATTGCCAAAAGGTGCAACAAAAGACGATCTAATTCAAAGCGAAAGTGATGATTTAAGAACAGATAAGCAAATAAGCACACTAAATACTGCATTAAATATACTTGGTAATAAAGTAGGCTTTGGCGAAAATCATTATCATTTTGACGGAGTTAATTTATCAACTGCAACTGCTGTTATAAGTAGCAACTCAAAAATGTTTAGAAGAAAGAAAAAACTAGAAATAGGCTATGAAAGTGCTATTTATGATTTGGTAGATGCAATATGTTATGCTTCAAGTAAGTTTGGCAAGTATAATATAGATACAACTGATATGGTAATACAATTTGATGATAGTATAGTTGAAGATAAAGAAGCAGAATCAAATCGTGCTATGCGTGAAGTAAGTGCTGGTTTACTAAGCAAGATTGAATATCGTATGAAGATATTTGGCGAGACCGAAGAAATAGCTAAGCAAAAAATTGAAGAAATAACCGAAGCAGAACCTGATATTGATGATTTACTCGGCACTAAAGAAAAGAAACAAGAAGAAGATAAACAAGATAAAAAAGAAGAAAAAAAGGAGAGTGATGAGTAATGAAGTTAATAGTTAATCCACATAAAATTGATATAATACAAGATGAAGCGGTAAACGAAAAAGAAATTGATATTAGTAGATGCGAGTTTGAATTTGCTGATGAAATAACAGACGAATATGTTAAAGAAGCATACTTTACATTAAATGGCCAAACTTATAAACAAGTCATTGTTGATAATGAGTGTCAATTTCCACAAGAAGTATTAATCAAAGAAGGAACAATCGAACTTGGTGTCGTAGCTTACTTGGTAGAAGATGAAACTGAAATAAAAAGATACAACCCAACACCAGTTTACTTTAAAACTGATCTAGGCTCATTAAAACAAGCACAAAATAGTCAACCAATAACGCCAAGCGAATTTGAACAATATGAACAAGCATTGCAAGACGGCTTAACTGAAGTCAATGACAAATTAGATGCTATTGATACGGCATTAATTGAAGTTGATAATTTAGACATAGATGCAAACAAAGTTGATACAACAACAACTATAACAATCACTGACAAAACAGGTACAACGAAATCAGTGCAAATATTAGATGGAATAAACGGCACAAACGGACGTGATGGAGTTGATGGCAAAGACGGAGTTGATGGTTATAGTCCAATAGCTAACGTAATTAAAAGTAATGATGTAGCAACAATTACTATTATAGATAAAAATGGTACAACAACAGCAACAATTAAAGACGGAAAAGATGGTGTTGATGGACATGATGGTATAGATGGAACAAATGGAAGAGATGGCTATGTACAATATACAGCAGGAGATAATATAACACTTAACAATAATGTTATAAGTGCAACAATACCAAGCACATACGCAACTAAACAATATGTAGATGATTCAATCTCAAATAAAATATGGATTGGTACACAAGATGAATATGACAATTTAGAGACATATAACGAAAACACATTATATTTTATAAAGGATGATGTAAATGCTAGTGAATAATACTGCAAAGATATATGTAGGCACAAATGAGATAACAAAAGTATATGCAGGCACAATTGTTGTATATGAAAAACAAGAACCAACCCCATATACACCATTAACTTATATAAAAAGTAGTGGTACTCAATATATTGATACTGGTTTTACGCCAACAAGTAACAAAGTAAAAGTAAAAATTAAATTTAGATTTTATAATACTACGTCAACTGTTATAGGAAGTTATGCAATGTCAGGTGGATACAAAACAATAATAACAATACATGAAAATAAATACTATTTTACTAATTATAATCCAAGTAGTTATCGATATAATTCAAATGAAGATTATGATGTTGAAGTAGAAGTAACGGCTGGAACTGATAGTAGTAAAACAGGAACATTTACAATAACTGATAATGTTACTGGTAATGTTATAGGCACAGGAAATAGAGTTGGTGCTTTTCCGCCTAAGACAACAACATATACAAATATGTATTTGTTTACGCAACATAATGGAAATCGTATAGACACAAATAAGTCAACAACAAGATTATATTATTGTAAAATTTATGATAATGACGAATTAAAACGAGATTTTATACCAGTATTAGATGAAAACAATGTGGCTTGTTTATATGATAAAGTAAGTCAAACATATTTTTATAATAGTGGAACAGGAACATTTGAATATGAATAGGAGTTGATTCTTATGCTATCAAATGAAGTAATTGAAAAAGTTGTTGAAAGATTAGCAGTAAGAATGGAACAAGCTAACGAATATGTATTGCAAAAAATGGGAGAGAGTGTCAAAAGAATTGGCACTCTAACTCCAACAGAAGCACATAAGCTAGTACAAATATTAAAATATGGTGGCGATTACGATAAAATAATTAAAAAAATAAAAGAACTAACAAAATTAAATGTAAACGATATATATAAAATATTTGATGAAGTAGCAAAAAATGATTACAAATTTGCAGAGCAATTTTATCGTTATCGAAATAAAAAATATATTCCTTGGAGTGAAAACGATGTATTAAGAAATCAAGTCAAAGCAATGGCTAAAATAACAGCAAAAAAATATGTCGATATGGCACGTACATCAATGATAGGCTTTGGCTTGCAAGATGATAAAGGAAATATAATATTTACAGGCTTAGAAGATACATATAATAAATTGTTAGATGAAGCAATATTAAATGTAGGCCAAGGCAAAGAAACATTTGATAGTGCAATGACAAGAACATTAAAGCAATTAGGCAATGGCTTAAAAGTAATATATCCGTCAACTTATATAACAACAGATGACGATGGCAATGAAATTATAAAACATCGTACAATGAGAATAGATAGTGCAACTCGTATGCACATGAACGATGCACTAAGAAGTTTGCATAATGAAACGCAAGCTATATTTGGTAAAGAATTTGATAGCGATGGTGTAGAAATAAGTGTACATGAATCGCCTGCACCTGACCATGAATTGGTACAAGGTAGACAATTTAGTAAAAAACAATTTGACAACTTTCAAAATGATAAAGAAGCAATTTCTTATGATAAAATTACATTTCCACCAGAGTTTGAAGGCCACGATAGAAGAAGTATTAGTCAATACAATTGCTATCATTACACATTTGATATTGTTTTAGGCGTAAGTGAACCAGAATATACTAACGAACAATTACAAGAAATTATTGATAATAACAATAAAGGTTTCGAATTTGAAGGCAAGCATTATACAATATATGAAGGCACTCAATTACAACGTAAATTAGAGACAGAGATAAGAAAAGCTAAAGATCAACAAATAATAGCTAAAGCAAGCGATAATAAAGAATTAATATTTAAAAGTCAAGAAAAAATAACAATATTAAATAATAAATATAAAAGATTATCTGTTGCAAGCAACTTACCAACAAAAGCAAATAGACTTAAAGTAAGCAATTATAAGCGAGTTGCGAAAAGTAAACTAGTATGATATAATGTAATTGTTCTGATAGAACAAATTGATGTATAGTTTTCACTTCCTTACTAAAGAGCAATAAAATGCTCTTTTATGCTGATTATGAAATTTTTAAAAAATGTGTTATAATTAGATAAGAATAACTGAGGTGGGGAATGGAAGAATTATTAGATAAGTTTTTAAAATATTTAACTATTAAAAAACATCCATATATAAAAAAAATAATGGATGATTTAGACTTAAAAGAACATGAAGTGATAGGTTTAGTTGAAATGTTAAAACAAAAAGGTTATTTATTTGATATTGTTAATGATAAAGTAGTTGCTGTTAAGCCTATTAAAGAAAACGATATATATAATATACCGAATAATTTAGATCATCTAAAACTATTATTAATAAGCGATACACATTTAGGAAGTAAATACGATAGATTAGATATATTAAAATATTTATATAATAAAGCAAGTGAAAAAGATATTAATTATATTCTTCATGCTGGCGATGTAACTGAAGGATTTAGCAATAGGCCAGAGCAAATTTATTCATTATTGGAGCCATCTTATACAGGGCAAAGAGATTATGTAATAGATAAATATCCTAAAAGCGATATACCAACATATATGATAAGTGGAAATCACGATAATTGGTGGATAAAAGAATGTGGCTCTGATATAGTAAAAGACATAGCTAGTAAACGTGATGATTTGATTTATTTAGGCAGTGATTGTGAAGATATAAAGATTGGCAAACTAAAAATACGATTATATCATGGATGCAAAGGGCAAAGCTATGCAAAATCTTACAAGTTACAAAAATATTTAGATAGTATAGCAGTAGATGAGATACCTAATTTACTTGTTACAGGACATATACATCAAGCATTTTATATGAAACAAGGAAATACGCATTGTTTTCAAACAAGTTGTCTGCAAGATCTAACACCTTACGAAAGAAGCATGGGCTTTAGCAATGACAAATCTTGTTGGTGGCTAGATATAACTATGGACAATAAAGGGAAACCAATTATAATAAAACAAGAACTAGAAACGTTTGAAAAAGCCAAAAAAAGATAATAAGCATACAATATGCTTTTTTATTTTTTTGTTTAAAATATATGTTGACTTTTTAACATTATTATATTACAATATAATTGCAATAAGATTTTATTGCAAAAAGGAGGTGTAAAATGAATTATTTTAAGAAAAGAAGAAATCAAGCAAACTTGACAAAAACATTTATGGCAAAGGAATTAGGATTGGATTATAAATATTATGATGCAATCGAGAAGGGAGTGATTAATATGCCAATAAAATTAATGGACAAATTTAATGAGATTATCAATAGAGGAAAGGCAAACGAAATAACTGCCGTAGAAAATAATTTTGAAGCAGATAAGTTTTGGAAAGAAGTAAGTCAAAAAGATGAAAATGGTTATTGGATATTAGTTAAAAAAATGCGTGAGTTTAACATTAATAGTTATGGTGAACTAGTAAGTTTATTAGGCTATAAAAGTGTAGGCACTATTTATAATTACTTACAAGGCACAAATCCAGTAGGATATGAATTTAAGAATAGACTATATAATTTCTTTAGTGATGAAAAAAACATTCAAATACCGCATGAAAGCAAAAGAAAAAGAACAAGCACAAAAAAAGCAAGGAACAAACCAGTTAATGATGTCTTAGATAAGTTTTATGAAGAAACTGACTTTAATCAAGTGTTAAAGAGCAATAATATAACTAGAAAACAATTAGCAGATGCTATTTTTGTAAATCCTAGTACAATATCAAATATGATAAACAAGAAAATAAAGCCAAGTTATCAAATATTACAAGATGTAAAGAATTATCTTGAAAGTGTTATAAATGATAATCAAGCAGTTGTAGATAATAGACAAAACGTTAGTGATTCAAAGTACATATCTAAACAAAAAATATTAGATGATTGCGAGTTAGAGATAACTGAAACACGTAAAAAAATAGAAGAATATCAATTTGCAATTTCTGAATTAAATGCTAAAATAGAATTAGCGACAAAAGTCTATGATTTAATTAAGAAAATGTAGGTGATATTATGCCAAGATTATCAAAAAATATGTACACATCGCAAGGCGAAAGAAAACTTAATTGTTATAACATAGCGATTCCAAAATCAATTGTAAGCAAAGCACAAATTGATGACAAAGAAGAATTAAAGATTTATGCTGAGTATGGTAAAATTATAATAACACCCAAGAATTATTATGTATGTATGGAATGTGGTTTAGAATGGCAAAGCTGTGATACATTATACGATACAACAATATGTCCTAGATGTCATTGTAGCGATATAGATATATGCGAGAGAAACAATGATTAAAAATAGTGATTTAGAAGAACTGCTATATAATAAAGGACGTAATTATGTAATTACAATGTATATTAATCATAAAATTAATATTACAAAAAAGCAGTTAGATTATATTTTGAATTATAAGGTGAATCATGAAAAGAAAAGATAAGCCATTGGATAATATAAAATGTGATGTATGTGGCTATCAAAATCATAAACATTTCGTACAATATAGCGGTGTATGTCATTTATGCGGAAAAATACTAGATGAAAAAGCCTATTTTAAAAATCAAATGAATAAAAAAATGAGATTATGGCGTAATTCTAAAATGAAAAAATGGTGATTTGTCAAATTGTTGTTTCAATGTTATAATTAAATTGTAAGAGTATTAGAAAGGGTTTGATATGCAACAAATATTTGTAGCCATAATTAGTGGATTATGCGTAGCAATACCGTCGATTATTGCAACGATATCAACTAACAAAAAGAATAATGATCTAGTCATTTATCGAATAAACGAACTAGATGAAAAAGTACAAAAATACAACAATTTAAAAGATAGGATGTTTGAAGCAGAGAAAAAAATAGCATTATTAGAAAATAACGTCAAAGATATAAAGAGTTCTAAGTAACTCTTTTTTTGTTGCATCATTTCAAATTTTGATATATAATACACGACTAATCAGGGGGTGTATTATGAAAAGAAATGTATTTTACTTTGATTATTCGCCAGAAGCATACAATTATATTATGACAAGTAGATTATTAAGACAAAGCGAAAAAAACATTTTAAACGACATAATTAATGGCAAGACAGTAAGGGAATTAGCAATTGATTATAATTGTAGTGAAATGACGATATGTAGAAGAAGAAAAAAGATATTTGACTTAACCAAGACATTAATGTAATTTTTTTTAACTATTAAAATGTTATTATTTGTTGCTTTATGTTATTAATTGACATTGTTTGTTATTATTGCGATAATTTTGCAACACAACACATAAAAAATATTGTATGATATTGCAACGAGGTGAACGAATGATTGAAAAATTACGCATCAATGCAATATATAAAGATTTTATTAAAGAAGTTAACTTATCAAACGAACAAAAACGTATTTTAGATATGTATATTAATAGAGATAGCATAATTAAAATAGCAATGGAGATAGGGGTTAGTCAGCGTACTATCAGTTATGAAATTAAAAAGATAAAAAAAATGTATCAAGATTATGTGTTTTTACAAACGTGGAAAACAATACTATTAAATTAGTGTTGTTTTTTTGCATTTTAAATTGGAATATAAGACATATACTTGTATCATGAAAGGAGAGTTGAAGCATACAGTTTAAAACACGGATGCTATATACTCTTTTTTCATTGTTAGGAGGCAATAATGTTTAACAATCCATATATTCAAAACTATAACAATCAATCAAATATAGATAGAATTAATACTCAAATGGCTGAACTAGAAAAACTAAAGCAACAATTACAACAACCAGTGCAACAACCGACAAACCTTACTCAAAACTTTCAAATTGCACCAACCAATAGGGAAATAATAAAATACGCAAATTCGATGGATGAAGTGCAAAGAGAAATGGTAGTTGGAGATACACCTTATTTTAGCAAGGATATGTCTGTTGTTTGGATTAAAAATACAAAAGGCGAAATAAAAACTTATGAACTTTGCGAACTTGTAGCAAAAGATGAGAAAGACATTTTAATCGAAAACCTGCAAGTACAAATAAATGAGATGAGAAAGGAAATTGACAATGCAAAATCAAATAACTCAAATGATGTTGAACCAATTAAAAATGAGAAATCCACAAGCATTTCAGCAAATAAATCAACTTCTAAAAAATAAAGGTAATCCACAAGACTTTCTAAATCAAATAACTAGCAAATATACACCAGAGCAAATGAAACAATTTAAACAAATGGCCAGTAACTTTGGCTATAATGAAGAAACATTTAAAAAATATGGTATTGGCTCTAAATAGAGTTGATATAAATACAAAAAGGAAAGGTGGTGAAATAATGAACGGAAGTACAGGAATCCAACCAACAGTAGAACTAGCTACGACAAACGGTGGAAATGGTTTTGCATATCCTTTTTATCCTATGATGAGTGGCTATGGTAATAATGGAGGTTTCTTTGGATCAGATGGAATATGGGGCATCATTTTATTAGCCTTACTATTCAATAATGGCTGGGGTGGCTTTGGTGGAATGAATGGCTTTGGAAATGGAATGTATGAGTTTCCATGGTTATTAACAGGACAACAAGGAATTAATAACAACACCAACAATGGCTTTGATACATTACATTTAAGCAATCAGTTAGACACAGTAAATAGTGGTATTTATTCATTGTCTAATCAGTTGTGTAATAGCACTGCTGATGTAGTAAGTGCAGTAAATAATGGTTTTTCAAATGCCGAAATTGCCAACAATGGTAGACAAATGGCTAATATGCAACAAGCATTTAATTCTGAGATTGCAACACTAAATGGCTTTAATAATCTAAATAATGCACTTCAAAATTGTTGTTGTGAAAATAGACTTGGTATTGCTAACTTAAATAGCACTATACTAAGTGAAAATTGTGCAGATAGATCAGCTTTGGCTGATTCAACACAAAGAATTATCACAAATGATACAAATAATACTAGAGCAATTTTAGATAAACTTTGTCAATTGGAATTAGATAATGTTAAGACACAATTAGATGCTAAAAATGATAGAATTGCTGACTTACAAAGAGAAATATCTATGAAAGATTTACAAGCAAGTCAAATAGCTCAAAATTCATTTATTGCTCAAGGCTTTGCGAATGAGGTAGATCAATTATACAATAGGCTTTCTAACTGCCCAGTGCCTAGTACACCAGTATATGGCAGAACTCCTATCTTTACTTGCAACAACAATAGTTGTGGATGCAATGGATATGGAACAAATATTATTTAAAATAGCATGAGATAGATAACTATTATCCTGATTACAGGAACTTGCAAATATGTGAGATAGGCAGGTCCTATCTCTTTATTTATTGAAAGGAGAAAACAAAATGATTCAAGCATTACAAAGAACACCAGAAATTTTAACGTCAAATACAGATAATATTAACTTTGACATTGTTGATTTAAGAGGAAGAACTGCAAATTGTTGTGGTTGGTTGCAATATATGTCTGGTGGTAGTGATTTTACAATTATTGGTGGTGGAACATTTGAAGTTAGTTTTAATGCTAATGTAACAAGTGATACCGCTGGTATAGTAGCACTGGCATTAAAAACAGCAACTGGAACTGACTTAGAAGGAACTGAAATGGATGCCGAAGTAACAACGGCAGGAAACTATATCAATGTTTCGTTTACTAAATTATTAAAGATTTGTCCTAGAGTAAACACTACGATAGCAATTGGCTCATTGCCTTCAACAATTACAGGAACAACAACACTTACAAACACTGAAACACAAATCCCAGTTATTAAGGACGCCAATTTAATTATTAAAAAAATAGCATAATGAAAAATAGCAATTCAATTGATATGGCGTCTTTTATATTACAAATGTTAAGCCTAGATTTATTATTTAAGGATTTTAACAATAGTGATTTAATGGATGAGTTACGACAACAAGATGAAAAATATTTAAAAACGATAATTAACCAGAATGAAAAAATTTTAAATATTTTAAAAGAGAGAGGTGATGAAAGTGGAAGATAAAGTAATTGAAAAAACAGAAAAATCGATAAAAAAAATAATTGACGAAGGAATTAATACAGCTAATTTAGATCATTTATATAAATTAAGTAAAATAAAACACATGGCAAAGGAGGATAAAGAAATGTACGGAACTTATGGAAGAAGAATTGGATATGATAATTATGGAAATTATGGAGATTATGGTAAAGATACCTATGGACGTAGAGGTTATGATATGAAATATCGTGGCGAAGAACATATAGATAGAATGGCTGGTGAATATGGCAGATATATGGATAATCGCTCACGTTATGGTGCTAATGAAGATACTGATAAATCTTTTATGTATATGGTAAAAGCATTAGAAGATTTTATTAAAGTGTTACACGAAGAAGCGGACACACCACAACAAAAACAAATGTTAAACGAAACATTACAAAGAAGTATGCGATAATGTATAAGTATTACAACAATAATCCACATAATAGACATATTGACGATTGTACTTTAAGAGCAATTAGTTTATTAACTAATAGAAAGTGGGATGAAGTTTATAACGAATTAAGTTATTTAGCAAGTAAAGAAAGTCTAATGATGGATAGTGTAGCATTTATTGAAGATTATTTAGATAATAAATATCCAAGAGAGTGTCATTATTCAAAAACAATTGGCGAATTTGCTGAAGAATATCCCAAAGGCAAATATGCTGTAACAACTGATGGACATATAACTGCTATTATTGATGGGATTATTTATGATACATTTGACCCAAGCAATAAAATTATGAGATGTGCTTGGCGTATAGTTTAAATAAGAGTGCTATACTTTGCACTCTTTTTCTTTTTATGTTATAATAGCATTGGTGATAGTATGAAAATAGCTATCGACAAGAATAGCATTGATATTCAAAAGAAAGATAATAACGAATACATCTATCTTTTTGATAATGAGTCATTTAGCGATTTAACAAAGACAAAACTTCATTGTGTACATTATAAAGAATGTCATTTTGTTGATATTAACTTAACAGATTATGATGTTGGTTGTGTTAAAAAAGCAAAGAAAACAGATAAAGATTTTGATGTCTTGCCTAAAAAGATTGATTATAAGTTTGCGATAATAGTTCCTAATTGTAACAACGACCATGGTAATTATAAAGGGAAAACATTTTTGCAAAATTGTATTGAAAGCATATTGAATCAAACATATAAGAACTATAATCTAATAATAGTTGATGATTGCTCAACTGATACGTCTGTTGAAACAATAAAGAAATATATGTTAGATATTGATTACGTTGACAAGATACACTTAATCACAAATCGTAGGAAAAGATATAATGGCGGTAGTAGAAATGTAGGCATAGAATATGCACAAGATTATATTGACTATGATTATTTTTGCTTTTTAGATAGTGATGACTGGTGGAAAGACGAAAACGTACTAGAAACAATTAATCGTAGACTATATGGGCATGAGATGATGACATTAGGCTGTGAGATGTTAGGTGAAAAAGGTGTCTTTTGCAAAACACTAAATGTTGCTAAAGAATATGAAGATTTATGGTCATTGAATAATCGCTTATGGTGTACAGCATGGGCAAGAGTTATAAGAAAAGACAAGATAGTTTATTTTTGTGAAGATACATTAATGGAAGATAGAGTGTGGTCATATAAATTAGCTGACAACTTAGATTTTAAAAATGTAACTAATTTAAAAGAAGTTGTCTATGTTTGGAATCGCATGAATGTTACAAATAGTGTATCTTGTGTAAGAAATGATTTTTGGAACGCAAGTGCTTATTGTCATATAGGCAATCAATTACAAATGTTACAAAACTTAAAACACAAGTCAATGGCAAATATGTTAATTTCAAGAATAAACGAGTGCAAACAAAAAGTAAGAAATGGAATATATGAACAATATTAGGAGGACTTATGAAATATATAATAATGGCTGGTGGTACATATCCTAAATTTAAAATACCTAAGCAATTGTTAAAAATTAATGGCGAAGTAATAATTGAAAGAACGATAAGACAATTACGTGAAAATGGAATAACTGATATAGCAGTAAGCACAAACAATCCAGCATTTGATTATTTAGATGTAGAGATATTACACGATGCTGACAATCAATTCTTATATTGGGGAAAAGATGAAAACAAGAAATCTAACAATTGTTGGCTAAAGGCATATTATCCAGTTGAAGAACCAGTATGTTATTTACATGGGGACGTTTATTTTAGCGATGATGCAATAAAAACGATTGTCAATACAAAAGTAAAAGATACGATGTTTTTTTGTACAGCAGATAAAAAAGATATACCATATAAAGATATAAGATGTGCTGGTGGCAGAGAGCCGTTAGCTTATAAAGTAGAAAACTATAAATTATTTAGATCAGCAGTTAATGATTTACTAAGAATGGTAGATGAAGGCAGATTTAAAAACGCTTTTTGTGGGCCAATAGCTTGGAATATGTATAGATACTTAAATGGCCTAGATTTAGGCTTTAATGCTAAATGGTATGGCGAATATAATAGCATATTCAATAGCAAGGGCGATTATGTTATTATAAATGATTATACAAATGATGTTGATGACGAAAAAGACATTGCTAAGATAGAAAATCTATTAAAAATAGGAGGTGATATTGTGGTAAGATGTGAAGTTATTGAAAAGTTTACTTTAGGCGAATTTGATAAGTTAAAAAATTTGAAAAGAAAATCACTTGATACAAAAGGCACTTTATATGTTGGCGATACGTTTGAATGTGACGATAAAATGGCTAAGTATTTAACTGGTGGCAACGCACTTAAAAAGGTTGTTATAAAAGTCCTTGAAATTGTGCCAAACGAAGTAAAAGAAATTAAAGACGTAGATGATGCTTTAGAAAAAATAAAAGAATCGGCAAAAGAAGAAGTTAAAATTGCGAAAAAAAACAAAAAGAGCAAAAGATAAATTGCTCTAATATGGGTTTGGTGTAATGGCTAGCATAATAGTCTCCAAAACTATTGATAGTGGTTCGAATCCACTAACCTGTGCCAATATTTGACTTTTATATAAATTATAGTATAATAATGCCGAAAAAGGAGGAATAAGAATGGCAAAAAAATATGATTTTGATGATAGCGAAGGGGTATGGAGAACAGTTGGCGGTCGTAGAATATTTATCAAGAATGGTCAAGATTTAGCGAGTGCTATGAAAGAGAGTGGCAAGTTTTCAAGAGTTGCTAGAAACCAAGAACTTTATAAAAAAGTTGAAGAAGAAAATAAAAAAGATAAAGAAAAAGAAAATAAATTAGAACTAACAGACAAGCAAAAAGAAGCAAGTGATAGACTAAATGATAGAGCAAAAAAAGATGCAGAAGATGATATTAAACAATATTTAAGCGGAGATAAAGAAAATTGGGATAGTGATGGCGACTTTATTAGAGAATTAGCAAATGAATATGGCTTAGAAACTGATGAAGCAAAGAAAATGTTTAATGATGCAAAAAGAACTAATAAAGAAAATGAATATGCTGAAAAAATAAAAAATATAAATAAAGATGCAAATGTTAAGACATTTGGCGATGAAATAAAAGAGAATAGTCAAAAAGAAAGTGCCAAAGACAATATTGATTATATGGAGGCAACAAGAGAATTAATGGATGCAGAACATGGCGATTGGAATAATATGAACCAGCAAGAAAGAACTGAAACTTGCAAAAAAATATTGGAAGATTTTGAAAACAAATATGGCAATTTAAAAGATGAAAAATTTAGAGAAAAACTTGTAAATCAATTAACAGATGAAAACTTCCATACTATGACAAAGGTTATTGAAGAAAAATATGGCAGTGCTGAAAAGTTAAGCGAGAAAGACAATGATTTATTAGAGCATATAAAAGGCGAAGATAAAGAAAGACAAATAATTGCAAGAGAAATAGCAAAAGAACTAAATCCCTCATTAAAAAATGCAAGCGAAACATTATTAGATAAAAGAGCAAGTGAACTTATGACATATAATGATGGCGAAGTGTTAGAAAAAGGCGAAAAACCATATACAAATAGATTTGGTGAACTTGAAAGAAGCACAGAAAGTCTAAAAAAATGGCGAGATAATTTAATGAAAACGAAAGAACCTAAAGATGAACTCGCTGAAGCATCTGGTGGTGCAATATCAACATTAAAAACAAGTGTGCCTGCAAACAAGGCTGAAAGAATAAAACCAGGAACAGAAATATATTATAAAGGCGACCAAGCAAATACTCCAGGTTATTTTACGATAGAAAGTTTTGACCCTAGCAAGGAACAATTTATGTCATCAATTACCTTAAAAGAAAAAGGTGGCGAGGGCAGAACTAAAAAGATTGGTGCACAGCAAATTGAAGATAGTTATACAAACAATTATGCTAGTAGATTTGCTTTTAAAGAAGATTATGACAAATTTAGAAATAGTGTTTATGAAAATTATGCTAAAAAGGCCGAACAAAAAAAATCAACAAATGAAACAATGAATAATGCTATCAGAGAAAAAGCAAGTAAAAAAGCATCACAAGTAAAAGTAAAAGGCGATAGCAATATAATTCCTAGAGATTTTGAAAAAGGTTATGGCAAATTTAAAGTTGTAGGAAATATGAATAAAAGCATTGATGAAAAATTTGAAATAACAAAGGATGAATACGGTGAATATCATGCTAAAAATCTTAAAACTGGCGAAACTTATGCAACTTCATTGTCAACATTAAGAAATAATAATGTCTTTGAATTTGAAGATACAAGTAATAACGCCATTAATAACTCGTTAAGACAAAAAGCATACCAGAAATATCTAAAAGAACATCCTAACTCAAAAATGTCATTTGAAGATTTTAAAGATATGAGAAAGCAATAAAACACTTGCTTTCTTTTTTTCTTGACTTTTAACGCAAATTGTGTTACCATTACATTGCAAGCACGAAATAGTGTTTGTAGGAGGTTAAATAAAATGAAAAGATATTGTATATCACACAACTATGGTGAATCTAAAGAAAAAAACAAAGAATTATGGATGACAATTAAAAACAAAGGAACGCATATTAAAGGCGAATGGAATGGCGATTATTGGGTAGCAACTTATAAATATAACAATAAGAAATACGAGTTATGGGAAAACATGGAATATGGCATAATGAGCGAAATAATAGAATATGGAAAAGATGATGCGAAATAATGAATTATTTAGATAAGATTAAAGCATTAAGTAAAATATCAATTACGAAGATATGCAAAGAATTAAAAGTCAATCGTTCCAATTTGCTAAATGGTAGAACAACCAAAGAAAACGAAAAGAAAGTGTACGATGCACTTGTTTCAAAGTATGAAGATGCTAAGAAATAGTGCTAGTTGCACTTTTTTTTATTTATGTTATAATTAAATTATAGTTGGAGACAGCTAGTATCAAATCACACGAGTTCGTGGCTCGAAAAACTAACGATAGGAGGAGATATATTTATGCGTGAGTTTTTAAAAGGTTTAGATTTAGACAAAGAAACAATTGATACTATTATGGCCGAACATGGCAAGTATTTAACTGGATTAAAAGAGCAAGTTGATGAATACAAAGAAAAAGTAGCCGACTACGAAAATCAAGTTAAAGAACTAAATGGTAAGATCGATGATAATAACAAATCTTTAGAGAACTTACAAAATTTAACAAATGAGAATAAAGATTTAAAAGCCGAACTTCAAATGACTGGAAGTAAAGTTAAATCTGAATTTTCAAAATTTGTAAAGAACGAAATTATGTCAAAAGTAAATGATGAGCATGATTTCAACAGTGTACTTGAAGATTACAAAAAAGAAAACCCACAATATTTTGGCGATACAGTAGTCAAGAAAGTACAAACATCGCCTAGCCTTAATACTGGCGAAGGCAAGCCACAAAGCACAAATGACATTATGAATGACATTTTACGTGGTGCAGTAAACAATTAGAAAGAAGGAGAGATTAGAATGGCAGGAATTGTCAGAAATGACGTAGATGCTCTAATTGAAACACAAGTTGCTAACGAGATATTTGAAGGCACAATTAGACAATCAAAAGCATTGAGTATGTTTAAAAGATTACCTAATGCAACGTCAGACAAAACAAAATTAAGAGTTTTAGACTCACTACCAGTTGCTTATTTCGTAGATGAAACTAGCCATAATGGTAGAAAGAATATTACTAAGTTAGCATGGGATAAGAAATTTATCAACATTGCTGAATTGGCAGTAATTGTTCCTATTAAGGAAAACTTATTAAATGATAGCTCAATTGATATTTGGGCAACAGTAAGACCAAGAGTTGAAGAAGCATTTGCAAAGAAAATCGACAATGCTATGTTCTTTGGCGTAGACAAACCAACTGATTGGAGAGCAGGCTTAGTTCCTAGTATTACATCAATTGGTGCTGAAGTAACTGAAACAAGTGCTGGCTTATATAGCGATATTAACGATGCTATGGTTAAAGTTGAAGAAAGTGGATATAATGTTAATGGTATCTTAGGTGGTACTGGATTAAAAGGAAAATTCCGTATGATGTTAGATACTACTGGACAACCATTAAATACAACTGAAATTGGCTCTATTCGTAGAGAATTTATGGATAATGGTGTTTGGGACAAGACTAAATCAACTTTAATTGTTGGTGATTTCTCACAAGCAGTATATTCTATAAGACAAGATATTACTTATAAAGTATTAACTGAAGCAGTTATTCAAGACCCTAGTGATGGTTCTATTCTTTATAACTTAGCACAAGACGACATGGTTGCACTTCGTGTAGTTATGAGATTAGGATGGGAAATCCCTAACCCAGTTAATGCAGAACAAGAAGATAAAACTGTTAGATTCCCATTTGCATCACTTAAACCAGAAGGAACAGCTAGTCTTTAGTTTATAAAAGGAGGTTATTATGGAATTTAAAGGACAATACCTATCGTATGCCGAATATAGGTCCCTAGGTGGTACTTTGGACATAACTCCTTTTAATTTATTAGAATTTGAAAGCAGACGACAAATTGATATAAGAACTCAAAATAGACTAAAAGGAGTAGAAACAAAAGATATACCACAAGAAGCAAAGTTATGTATTTATGCTTTAGTTAGCACAATAAATAATTACGCAAGTAGTATAGAAAGTGCTACCCAAAATGGTAATATTGCGAGTGAAAGCATAGACGGATATTCTGTTAGTTATGTAAAATCAGCACAAATAAAAGAGATCATTCAATCAAAGAGTGCTGAAGTTGACGACATAGTTAGAACATATTTAGTAAATGTTATCTTTAATAATGAACATTTAATGTATGTTGGAGTTAAAGAATGATTACAAATAAATCGATTACAATATATCATTTAACGGGCTTAGATGTATCAACACATTTTGAAATATGGACAAGATGTAACTATGACAATGTATGGTTCTTTGGTGGTAAGGGTGCTAGTGCAAGCAAAGGATATGACAATGCAAATGACGTGGAGATAAGATTGCCTTATTCAAAGAATAATTTAGATATAAATAATTTTGCGATAGGCGACATTATAGTCGAAGGCACTCTTACACTAGACATACAAAAACAACAAGATTTAGATGACTATTTAGTTTATAACATAACAAGTATTAAAGATAATAATTTTGGCAATAATCCTCATATTCACATTGGAGGCAAATAAAATGCCATTCTACCCCGATAAAATTACGACTATCAAAGCTAAGCTAGGAATTGATGAAGGCGGTCCTGTCCATGCGTTTTTCACAGATACTTGTGCAAAGGCAATGGACAAATATGTGCCGTTTGATACAGGTGCATTAGCAGAAACAGTTATCTTGGCTAACGGATCTATCAATCGTGCCAATATAACAACTCACTCTATTACGTATAACCAAGAATATGCTAGCATTGTTTATGAAGGAATAACTCATGGGAAAGAAATGAATTTTCATAAAGATAAACATAGACTTGCTACGTCTTATTGGGATATACACATGTGGACAGCCGAACAAGATAGAATAGTTAGACAAGTACAAAAAGAACTAGATAGACGTGGAGGCAAGTAAGTAATGAATTATAGGATTTCAAAATTAAGAGATTATTTGTTTGGTATTATTAATACTCTTACAACAAACAGAAAATATCAAATTAATGCTGATATGTTATCAAATAAAATAGACGACTTTAGTCTTGACAAGATACCAACAGACCCAGAGATTGAAAAATGGATAATAGGAATATCTAAGAAAAGAGATATTTACTCATTTAGAAGTAGAAAACCATATTCGCAAGATACCATAACAAATTTAACTAATATAGGGTTCTTTGAAGAATTTGAGAATATAATCAAAACTAATAATGATGAAGGCAATTTGCCTGATATAGATGGAATAGAAAGTATTGAATGTTTGAATTGCGGTACATTAAATCTAACAAATGGAACAAGTGCTATATTCGATATTCAAATACAAGTTACATATATTGATACTAACGAAGGAGGCGGCGCAAGCCTATGAAAGAGATTGTTGCAAAGATTGATTTTCAATCAACGATAAATGGTAAACAACGTAGTTTTATCAAAGGCGATAAAATCACTGGATTAAAATATAATCAAATTGCTAAATTAAATGAATTAGGCTTCATTGAGCCTCTTAATTATAGAGATTTAGTTCTAATAAAAAGAGAACTTGAAAAGGAGGATTTAGAATGATACCTGATACTATTGAAAAAATCAAAACGAGTCAGTATTTGCGATTCATTGATACAACTCCAAACGCAGAAGAAGGACAAGAAACTTGGAAAGTAATTGGTATTGGTGTCGAAGAAGCATCTACGTCTTTTAATCCAAATGTCGAAAGAATTAAATGGATTATTGAAGATAGTGCAAGAAGCGATCACACGTCAAATGATAAGCAATCAAGTATCACTCAAAAGGCATACAAGAATGACCCATGTTTTGAATTTGTCAACGAAGGCAGAGATAAATTAAATTACAAAACACGTATTCTTGAAGTTGACACTTGGAGTGGAACAAACGGAAGTTATAAAGCAAAAAAAAGTGCTGGTTTAATTTCTGTAACTGACTATTCTGGTGAGGAAATTTCTTACGATTTATATTTTGATGGCGACCCAGTCGGTGGAACAGTAACTATTACTGGTGGAGTTCCTAGCTTCACACCAACTACGCCAACAAGTTTATAGTAAGCCTTAAGGGCGAGTGGCCTATGCCCTCGCTCTTGTTTTTTTGTTAAAGAGAGGAAATTATATGAAAGAGAATGTTATAAAGTTAAACAAAGAGAATACATTGAGGTTAGATATAGAAACAGCAGATGGAGTAAAAACGGGCGAATATTTAGAATTTGATTTGGAGGATATCGAACTGCCTTTAAAGTATCAAGAACTTGTTGATAGAGATGAAAAAAACAAATCAGATTTAAAGAAACAAATTGCTATTATAAACAAAAGACAAGACGTGAAGGGCAAAGGCTTATTAACAAGAAATCAAGAGGACCAAGTAAAAGCAATACAAAAGTTTTTTGATGAAGAAATTAAAATATATGATATATTTCTTGGCGAAGGCGGAGTACGAAAACTATTAAACGGAAGAAAGATAGGTTGGACTACTTTACAAGAAATAGACGAGATCATTGAAAAACAAATTGCACCTAACTTAGATATAACTATGCAAGCAATTACTGAAAAGATAAAAAATAAATATAGTAGACCGTCTGAAAAAAAAGAAAATGACATTGAAGTAGTTGAATAGCATGATAAAAAAAATACAAATAGATGATGTTATTTATGATGCTAGGGTTGACTTTAGAACAGTAATAAGATGCAACGAAATAAGTGAAGATAAAACAATTGGCGATTTTGAAAGAGGACTTGCTATAATTTATATGGTTTATGGTAGCAATGGGTTAGAACACGCAGAGCATTATGAGAAATTGCTAAGATGGGCATTAAATTATTTCTCTTGTGGAGAGCAAGTACATGAATCTTATGAAAAGCCTGATATGGACTATACTGAAGATATGGATTATATTGAGGCAAGTTTTATGAGTGATTATCACATAGACTTAGAAAACGAAGATATGAGTTGGCATAAGTTTCATAAATTATTAAATGGCTTATCAAATAGTGAAACTGGGAATTGTTGCGTATTAAATAGAATACGAAATCTTAGAAATTTTGATCTATCTGAAATTAAAGATGCAAAACAAAAAGACAAAATACGAAAAGCACAACGACAAGTGGCATTAAAAAAATATCAATTGCCTAAAAAAGAGGCAACTGAAGAACAACTTAAAAGTGCTGAAGAATTTTATAAAGCACTAGAAAGGAGTTGATAATATGGCAAAATTAATTGTAGAAACTGGAATTGATGCAAGTGGCATTGAAAAAGATATGACCAAAATCAATCAATTTATCTATGAATCAGAACAAGCACTTGGTAGAAAATTAACTGTTGAAGAAAGAAAATATGCTGAAGAAATTGGCGAAGATGTTATAGACAAAATTGACAAAATTAGAACTGCTGGTTATGTATTAGGCAATACTATTGATGATACTAACAAAAAAATGAAAAACATTGCCAAAAAAGTTGCTATGTGGGGTTTGGCTATTTTTGGTGTACGAAGTGCCTATAATGCTGTAAGAAATGCTATAAATGTTATAAGTAGTCAAGATGAACAATTGAAAGCAAATATTGACTATATGAAAAACGCAATTGCTTATTCATTAGAACCAGTCGTGCGAAGAATAGTTGAATGGGCAAAGCAATTAATGTTTTATATTGGTTACATTATAAAAATGTGGACTGGTAAAAATATATTTGAAAATGCTAACAAGAGTTTACAAAAGGCTGATAAATCTGCCAAGTCATTACAAAAAACACTTGCTGGTTTTGATGAGATGAACATCTTAAATGATAACGGCAGTGTTGGAGTTGCTGGCGCAGTTTCACCTGATTTTGATTTAAGTGCGTTAGAAGGTATGCAAGTGCCTGGATGGATTGATTGGATAGCAAAAAATAAAGATATTGTTTTAGGCTTTATTCAAGCCTTAATTGTTGGTTTAATTGGCTTAAAAAATGGTTGGGAAGGCATAATGTTGCTTGGCATTGGTATTACTATTGCAGGCTTTATAGAATTAATAATTAGTGTTATTAATTTTCTTAAAGACCCAACATGGAATAATTTTATTGATATTTTAAGTGCATTGTCTGAAATGATAATTGGCGTTGGTATTGCTTTTGTTGGCTTAGAAGCGACAAATCCAGCAGGATGGATTCTTATTGCAATTGGTGTAATTGGAAACTTTATTACTAAATTGCTTGAAGAAAAAGATGCAACTGAAAGATTAAAAGAGGCAAAAGATAAATTAAGAGATGCTGAACAAAACTTTATTCGAGCACAAAATACTCAAATTGAGGCTATAAAAAGACAAACAGAAGCGTATGATTCTCTAAAGAAAATGCAAGATGAAACTGGTGAAAGTGGTGAAGCATTATACAATGCAGTGTTAAATGGCTCAACAACTTATGAAAAAATGACAGATAATGCTAAAAAAACATATTTAGCATATTTGGATTACAAAGATGCAACAATTAGTGCTGAAAAGGCAACTGAAGATTTAAAGAATCAAGAACACGAGCAAACATTGGGAATGCTAGATGTAAAAGCAAAAACTGCTGAAACAACTGGTAACTTTGAAGAACTAGGCGAAACAGTTAATACATTAGTTAAAAATGGCAAAATAACTGCTAAAGAGGCTAGTAAAGTATTAAATCAAACTTATAAAGATATAGACAAAGAAGGTAGAAAAACCTTCCATGAACAATTGCCAAAATATTTTGATGAAAGTACAGAAGCAGGAAAAGAACTTGAAAGAGAACTAGAAAATATTTACAGGCAATATGATAGAACTTGGCAAAGATTAAACGGTGGTAGAGGCTATTTGCAATATGACCCAAATATGTATAATGCAAAAGGTGGAATTGTCTATGCCAAAGGTGGAATTGTGCCAACAATCAAATTGGCAAGTGGTGCTATTATAAATAGACCAGGTGCTGGTGTTCCAATAGGTGGAGAACGTGCGCCTGAAGGGGTCATTCCACTTACTGATTCACAACAAATGAGTTTACTAGGTAAAGCAATTGGACAAAATGCTAATATTTATGTAACAACTCCAGTTTATGTAGGAAATAGATTAGTTGCAAGAGAAATGAAAAGGATAGAAGCAGAGGACAACTTTGCTTTCAATAGGTAGGTGATAATGTGTTTATAGACAAAGATTCAATAGTTATTAATGGCGTAAATATGGGACAATATTTAGTCGAGGCAAAGTTTGCTTATAATAAATTATGGGGTAACGACTCTGGCAGAAATTTGGCTGGAACTATGTCTGGCTCACTTATTGGAATATTCCCTAAAATAGTATTACAATTTGGCCCATTAACAAAAGAACAATTAACAACTGGCAATCCTAGTATTATTCAAATATTAGATAATCCAACTCAAACATTAACATACTACGACCCAAATAAAAAAACAAATGTTACAATGACAACATATACTGGCGATTACGAATTAACTAATAAACGAGTTATAAATGACAATGCCACTAACGAAGGATTTAGTTGCTCATTTATTGCAATAAGAAAGAGAGGTTAATATGAGAACACATACTAGCCAATTTAAGAATAAAATAAAAGAATTTGGAAGAGAATTAGATAGCCTAATAAGTTATGAAATTAACAATGTAGAAATGGAGTTGGGTAATGAACAACTCAACTCTGTTTCAATACATTATGAAGGTGCTGTGTTAAAGTCAGTTATGAAACAACTTGATATAGATAGCAATATTGAAATACCTATTGGCACAGTATTAAATTATAAAATTGGCATGAAAGTAAGAAACAATGATGTTGTTGACTATCGTGACAATTATGATTACGTTGACTATGGCAATTATATAGTATTTAGTAGTGAAAAGCAAGAAGATACAAACTCTTATAAATTAATATGCTATGACAAGATGTTAAATGCGATGAAAGAATACGAAAATAGTAATATTACATTTCCAATAACAGTAAGAGAATATATTGATGCAATTTGCAACAAAATAAACGTGACATTTGCAAATTCAACTGATACGTTTGCTAATTACAACAAAAGTATCGCAACTGAATATTATTTAGATGCTGAAGGTAGAACAATGAAATACACGTTTAGAGATGTGTTAGATCAACTCGCTGAAGTCACTGCAAGTACCATTTGTATTAATGAAAATGATGAATTAGAGATTAGATATATTAATAATGTTACAAATAGTTTACCAAGCGAATATGTAGAAGTTGAGTATCTTGAAAGCACTGGCGTTGAATACATCGATACAGGATATGTTCCAAATAATACAAGTGGTTTTAAAATTAAAATGTCTGTTGCGACTGATACTGATGCAACAACAATTGGTTGCCGACAATCATCTTCGACAAATAGCAGATGGTTTTTGGGAACAAATTATAATGCAACTGCTGGAAGAAACACAATATATGCTGGCTGGAATACAAACGATGGTTCTACCGCAAGAGCAACTTGGATAGCAAATAAACCATTTGTATATCAATTAAATTACTTAAATAATAGAAAAAGAATTTGTGATGATGTTGAATATACAGCAATTACTACGACACTAGCAACAATAACATATAGTGCATATCTATTTTGTTATAATCTTGCAGGCACTCCATCATTATTTAAAGCAAGTAAAATATATTCTTGTCAAATAAGCGAAGGTAATGATATTGTACGTGATTTTGTTCCTTGTTATCGTAAATCTGATAATGTTGCTGGCTTGTATGATTTAGTAAATGATGTATTTTATACGAATCAAGGCACTGGCAAGTTTAAAGTTGGAGATATTGTTGATGGTGTCATTGACGAAGAAACACTTAAAGATGTTAATGTAAATTTTGGTGAAAAATTTGGACCAGTAAATACTGTAATATTAAGTAGAAGTGCCGATGCTGATAAAGTGTCACTATCTAATCCTGTTGACTTGTCAGACGAAGATAAAATTGCTATTCAAATAAGCGATAATCAAATTATGAATGGCTTGAATAGAAATGAATTTTTGCCTGACTTATTAAATAAATTATACGGCTTAGAATATTACATAAATGATTTTGCTAGTTATGGTATTTGTTATTTAGATGTTTGTGATAAATACGATATTATCATTGGCGACAATACTTATCATTGCATAATGTTTAATGATGAAGTAAATGTTACGCAAGGGCTTGAAGAAAATATACATACTAATATGCAAGAAGAAAATGAAACTGAATACAAGTACACAAGTTCTGAAGATTTAGGCATAACACAAGCAAATATTATTGCTAAAAAGAACGAGGGTTCTATTGAAGCAATTACGCAAACAATAAATGGCGAAGAAGGAATTAATCAAAGATTAAACCAAGTTATAACTAATCAAACAGCGACAGATTTAAGAATTGATGTTATGTCAACTAATATTGACGATGATGGCAACGTAAATGCTGTTACAACAAAAACCAAAGGCTTTACATTCAACGATGCTGGATTAAAAATAGAATCAAGCGAAACGAACTTTAAAGCATTAATAGATGAAGAAGGTATGCAATTAAGTGATGGCAATTCAACAATTGCAGAATATACAAAAGATGGCTCAAAACAAGCCAACATTGAATTGTTTGGGATGTATAAATATGGCAAAAAAACAATTGATGATATACCAATGTTTGTTGCACAATTATATACAAGAAATAACGAAGAAGGCTTTGGCCACTTTTATAACAGGAGTTGATTAAATGGAATTAACGACAACTTTTCAAAGAATAGGAAAGGGAACGCAAAAAACTTATGGAGGCTCTGCTGGCTATCTTGAATTATGGGCAAAATATAATAGTCAAGATATACCAAATAATAGAACAAATGTAACGGTAGAATTGCGCCTTGTAGTGCCTTATGGATATATAGGAAACTATCAAGCAACATATTGGAATATAAATGGTAGTTTGTCTAATAGTGGCAATTTAGGCTCTGATGATTATCGTAGCAGAACATTAGGCTCAGCAACTGGCTATGTAACACACAATACAGACGGGACAAAAAGTGTTTCTTTTTCGGGAAGTTTTAATCCAACTGCTTGGTATCAAATAATTGAAGTAAGTGGTAGTGCAACGCTTCCAAATTTGCATAAACCTCCTGAAATTGAATCTATAACATTAACAGAAAACAATCAACAATTAATAGATTTGTCTGTTGACGAAGCAAAAATAACGCAATATTTATCAAATAAAACTTTTGCAATAACATCGCCAACTTATGATAGTGCAACAATAACAAATTACAGCATTTATCATAATAATATTTTAATAGGAACAAGTAATGGTGGGGACGTAACAATTAACTTTTATGATGTTGGTAAGTTAATAACAACAAACATTGAAGGCATTGACTATGTTACTTTACTTATAACTGCAACTGATAGCTTAAATGGCTATACAACAAGATTATTTAATTTTGAAGTCTATTTATATGACAAGCCGACTTACGATGGTGTAAAAACTAACATTTTAAGGAAAAGCGATTACAACACGTCATTAATTGATAACTACGCATTGTTAAATTTTTATGGTAATTTTTATAAAAATGCAACAGACCCAATTGGGTTACATAATTCATGTGTTGTTGAATATAAAATATGGCAAGATGGAACAACAGAGCCAGTAAATTACATAACATTACAAACAACAATAATAGATAATCAAGTTAAAGTTGAAGATTACTTGTTATCAAACATTGATTTTTTAACAATATATAATTACAAAATCAGGATAACGGATACATTTGATAGCACTGGTTCTATTAAGGAAAGCACTGTTCCATTGGGAGTAGCAACTTGGACAGAATTTGCTGATAGAGTTGATTTCCTTAAATTAACTGTACAAGATTATAATCCATTTGAATATTCTGAAGATGAAACAATATGTGGTGTATGGAATGATGGCTATGATGAAAAAACATTATATAGAAAAGTAATCGATATTGGTTCTTTGCCAAACGCATCATCAACAACAACAAGTCATAACATATCAGATATAGAAATGATAGTTAATATACATGGTGTGGCAATAAGAAGTGTTGATAATGACACCTTACCAATACCATATGTAACCTTTAATACTAATAATGCTGGTGGAATTATGGTATATGTAAATAGCACTAATGTTGTTGTAAATACAACCACCGATAGAAGTGCTTATGATGGTTACATTATATTAGAATATACTAAAACATAGGAGGTGATAATATGAAAGAAGCAATTACTAATTTATTAAAAGTAAAATCATTGATGACAATTGCAGTTATGGTTGTATTTGTAGTTTTATCATTACAAGAAAAACTAGAACCAACATTAACTGCTAGTGTTATAACAGCAGTAATTACGTATTATTTTACTAAAAAAGAAGTTGACATTGAAAAAAGCGAGAAAGGAGATGAACCCAATGTCGGTAAAGGTTAGAGTAATAGAAGGTGGAATTGGTGAGATAACTCAGGGCTTTTCATCATCACATTTAGGAATGGATATAGTAAACAAAGGATATACACTAGCAAATATAACAGCACATTCTGATGGCGAGGTTGTTGAAATTGTTAAAGATTGCAATTATAACACATTTCCAAATGGTGCTAGGATATATGGCAATTACGTTAAACTAAAACATGATGACGGCTATTATACTTTATATGGACATGGTGCTTATAATACGGTTAAAGTAAGTAAAGGCGATAAAGTAAAACGTGGACAAGTGCTATTTTATATGGGAAATACAGGTTATTCAAATGGCGGACACGTTCATTTTGAAGTTAGAACTCCACAAGACGAAAGAATTAATCCAGAGCCATATTTAGATGCAGACTTGTCTAGAGAAGTTGAACTACCACAACCAGTTGAAAGAGATACGAGCATTGAACAATTACAAGTTGTTGAATCACAATTAAATGTTAGATTAGATCATTCAACATCTGCTAAAAGTATTGGCTTTTGTCCAGTAGGAATTTACAATATCGTATCAAGATACAAAGATGGCACTTATACATGGTATGAGATAGAAGAAGGCAAATGGGTAGCAAACGATGGCGCTTGGTGTAAATTACTTCCAGCAGAAAAAAATGAAGTAGTTTTAACAAGAGAAAAATATAACGAATTATGTGAAAAACTATGGCATTATTTAAAAGAGAACTTATAAAAAAGTTCTTTTTTTATTTTATATGTAAAATTATTGTTTATGTATTGACTTTATCTTTTTTATATATTAAAATTATACTTGTAAGGAAAGTAGGTGATAAGGTGTACGTTTACAAAGACGGCTTAAATTACAAAATTAATCAAACAAAAGCTAGTGAAATTATTGGCATAACACAACCAACATTATCTAACATATTTAATCGAAAAGTTGCTTGCCGAAAAGTTGTTGCATATTGCATAACTAAATACATAAATGAAAATGCTAATATTGAAGATTTTTTTGAAAGGGTAAAATAATATGGCACAAAAGAGAATGTTTGATAAAAAAGTCGTAGGAAGTGATAAATTTATAGAATTGCCTAACTCCACTAAAGCATTATATTTTATGGCAGGCATGGAAGCTGATGATAAAGGCTTTTTTCAGCCAAGAAAATTACAAAGAATGTGTGGCTTTAGTGAAGATGATTTTAAATTATTAATAGCCAAAAGATATTTTATTGCTTTTGAAAGTGGAGTTATGGTTGTAACAGATTGGAACAAGAATAATTGGCTAGATAGTAGAAGAATAACCGAAACAGAGTATGTTGACGAATTAAAGTTATTAAAACTTATAAACCAAAAATATGAATTTTTGTTAGAAAATGGCGATGCTAAGCAAATGCTAAGCCAGAATAGAATAGAAGAGAATAGAATAGAATATAATATATATGCTCATTTTGAGCAATTTTGGAAAGCATATCCAAAGAAAGTGAGCAAACAAAAATGCATCAAATGGTTTGAAAAGAATAAACCAAATGAGCAAGAACTAAAAATAATGTTAAATCAACTTGAAAGATTTAAACAAACTAAAGATTGGCAAAAAGAGAATGGGCAGTTTATACCATATCCTGATACTTGGTTGAGAAATAGACGATGGGAAGATGAATTTGAAATTACAAATAAAACGCCCAAATGGTTAAATGAAGAAATTAAAGACGAGGATGTGAAATTAAGTGAAGAAGAACTTGAATGGCTTAAATCAATTGAATGAAAATTTAAAAAATCATGTATCATTTAGTTTATATGACAATGATGGCTTATTTGCAAAATATGATTATGATAACGAGTTAAAAAGATATCAAAGCGATTGGGGTTATTTAACATCACAAGATGTGTACAAGATTATGA
>Ga0310690_10001486_pt1 | contig 41452 bp, 35 predicted proteins | sample AusTroGonzalo_MG_2_FD_207661 | JGI IMG/M metagenome (GOLD analysis project Ga0310690, IMG submission 207661) | Bovine rumen microbial communities from tropical cattle in Woodstock, Queensland, Australia - Gonzalo_04 (v2) (version 2) | ecosystem: Host-associated > Mammals > Digestive system >... | reverse complement strand
CCTTCGCGCATGAGGGCTTCCTCCACCTGGTTCTGGATATTTTCCACCGTGATATCATCATGGATATCCAGATGGCTGATAATTTTGGAAATCGTTCCGAGGTCAGCAGGTTCGTTCACACTGTCGAATGCCTTGACGATGGCATTCATGATCTTGTCAAGGGAAAACTGGGCTTGAGAGCCGTCGCGTTTTGTGATTGTAAAGTTTTTAATTTCCATCATATTGTTTGTTATTGTTTTATACTACTTTTACTCACGGAAGTTGTCCGTTTTGGGAAACTTTTCATGTTAGTCTCAAAAAAAAGTTGTCCGTTTTGGAAAACCTAAACCGAGCGCAAAGATACGAAATTTCCCCAAAACGCCAACATTTCAAATCTAAAAAAACATTAAAATGCGCTTTTTCTTGTTTTTAAGGGTTAAATTTAAAAGGGGAGGTATTGTCTCGCGACAGACCATCCCCTTTTCCAAACTTATATAATAATACACGTACTAGACATACGTTGAACGGAAAGAGAATCACTGTATACAGTTCCTCTTGTTTTTATCCCATAAGATCTGCTTTCGTCTGAGGCTCTTCCATCGAGGGCTTCCGACATCTTTTCCGAAAAAGGCTGGTCTTCAGACTTTCCTCCACTCTCCGAAACCTTCTCACCCAAGTGGGCAATGGCATTCCATCGAAGAGCCATAATGGAGTTCACTGCTGCGGGACAGTCGGAGATTCACACTCCAGTTCCCAATTAATCGCGGCTAAGCGAACCTTTCCGGGCGAAGGTAGAGGCAACGCCTCAGCCTTCACTATCGAAGGTAGAGGCAACGCCTCAGCCTTCACACTCATGATTTTTTTAGAATCACGGTGCAAAGATACAAATTAGTGAGCACATTTCCAAATAAAAATGAGAAAATTCGCGCGGTGGTATTTCCGACGAGATTCTTATATATAATAATGTATAAGCAACCTTTAAGGAATCCCTAACGAAGAAACGGCGCCTTAAACGTTAAAGAAATATAAATTATTAGAGCAAATTATCTATTTTGTAGATAAAATGTCTATCTTTGACACCGGAAAGTGGAGGAAATTGATTCTGAGCAATCAGAAGAGATGATATCTATCAACCGGACATTTAAAAATTTTTTCAAACTTATTATTACACGTACAATTATGAAAACAATTATTAAAGGAATGACATTGTTGTTGGCAGGCGTTTCGTTTATGGCCTGCAGCAAGGACGTGACTTTTGACGAGAACGCCCAGAATCAGGCTAAGGCTGAAGCCGAACTGGCTCAGAAGTTTGCAACTTATGAAAGTGATTTTGGTAAAACCTTTGGATCAGTGGCCGCTGGTCACAAATGGGGCTTCGACCAGACCACCGGTATTACCACTCGTACGGCTGTTACAACAACTGATGATTACTGGCTTATCCCCGAAAATTTATGGGGTGGTAGTCAGAACAAAGAAGGTTGGAATGCTAATTCTTTACATGCAATGTATGTAAAAATGAACCAGGAAGGTGGTATGCTCTCATCCGTATCTGATTTTAGTTTCGACAATTATTTCTTGCAGCATGTTGAGAAAGTACAAGGTGGACAAGTCAAGCATTCTATCGCTGCATTAGAGGCTTACAATTCTAATACTGGAAATTGGGAGGCAGTTACTAATTTTGAAGCAGGTGACAACCCTAACGGTACTTTCCAGATCACTGCACCAAACACAGATTTCTTTGCTCCTAAATACAAATCAGCAGCCGGAACAACCCTGATGGCCAATATGGGCGGCGATGCTTATAACAATGAAGATGATGCCGATGATCCTGGCAATGGAAAAATATTCCGTTTGGTAATGAAGGAGGATAAGCACTCAACTACGACTTATTATAATTATAATTATGGTTTCTTTAGGGCGAAGGCTTGGCATAAGGATTTGAAACGCTATATTGAAAACGAACTTTTCCTGGCCATCCAGTTGCCTCCGAAGAATCAAAATAAAGATAACTCTTACTGGATTATCCGACTTGGTGTGGCAGAAAAGGCTACAGTACCTGATCCCGTTCTGGCAGAAGGTCGCGTGCTCTGTGAAGATATGGGTGCAAACGACTTCGACTTCAACGATGTTGTCTTCGATGCTACTATCTACAGAACAGGTGAAATCAAGATTAAGGTTCTCGCACATGGTGGTGTACTTCCCGTCGCTATTGATGGTGTGAATGTAACGCTTGGAAAGATGACAAATACCGGTATGAATGAGGCAGAATATCAGGAGTTTACCATTGCTGCTGTTAACGGCCAGCCGAAGTATTCAAAGATTGAAGATATTCCTGTAACGGTTGATCCTAATGGTGAAGCAGGTTATCCCTATAATCTGGAAGCCAAAGTAGGATCTGCCCCGCAAAAGGTTTGTGTTCCTATCAATACCAGATGGCCTGATGAGTTTGTTCTTATTAGTAAGGCCTATACCCCATTCGATCAATGGGTAAATACAACAAAGCCGAGTCTGTGGACAATGACTGTCGTTTCCAGATTGACTGACCTCAATCTTGACAATAATGCAGACAATTGGACAGAACCTGTTGTAGAAGAATAAGTATTTAAATGGTTTAGTGGAAAGCCCTCCCGCTGCGAAGCAGGAGGGCTTTATAGTTAAATTAATCTAATGCGCTGAAAAAAAGCCATCGAGCCCTTAAAGAATGAGGGAAAATGCGTATTTTTGCAGAGTGAACTCAAAAATGGAGTGAGAATCATGACGACTGACGAGAAATATATGCAACGATGCCTTCAGTTGGCCCGCAACGGACAGCAGAATGCAAAGCCCAACCCGATGGTGGGTGCAGTGATTGTGAGTGGTGACGGACGGATTATCGGCGAGGGTTACCACGTGCGCTGTGGCAAGGCCCATGCCGAGGTGAATGCCTTCGCCTCAGTACGCCAGGAGGATGAACCGCTACTGAAGGAAGCCACTCTTTACGTGTCGCTCGAGCCCTGCTCGCACTACGGTAAGACACCGCCCTGTGCCGATCTGATCATCGAGAAAGGCGTGAAGCGCGTGGTGGTGGGATGTATTGATGCCTTCGCCGAGGTGCAGGGACGTGGCATCCGCAAGTTGCAGGAAGCAGGTATCGAGGTGACGGTGGGTGTGCTCGAAGCCGAATGTCAGGCCCTGAACCGCTGTTTCTTCACCTATCACCGTGAGCAGCGGCCTTACATCATCCTGAAATGGGCGCAGACGGCCAACGGCTTTATCGACGATGACTTTAAGCCCGTACAGATATCGAATGCCTTTACAAAGATGCTCAGTCATAAGTTGCGTTCTGAGGCCGATGCCATCCTCGTCGGACGCGTCACTGAGGAGCGCGACCATCCACAACTGACCGTTCGCGACTGGAAAGGCAATAATCCCAAGCGTCTCGTGATCGATCATGCCCATCCGCTGAACATCGAGAGCCTGCATGCCCATCATATCCAGTCGCTCATTGTCGAAGGCGGGACACAGACATTGCGCTCCTTCCTGGTGCAGAACCTCTGGGATGAGATCCGTGTGGAGACGAACACCACGATGACCGTCAGCGGTGGAACCCGTGCGCCACAGATTCCTGCCAACGCGGTCGTGATACAAAGCAACAACTACGACGGAAACCAAATCATCATTTATCAAAGAGCATGAAGATATTCGCTATCGGCATGAACTATGCCGCCCATAACCAGGAACTTCATGGCACCGTTAAGCGTCCTGACGAGCCTGTGATATTCACCAAGGCCGACTCCGCCATTCTCAATCAAGGAAAGCCCTTCTTTATCCCCGACCACTTGGGGCGTATCGACTACGAAGCAGAGGTGGTGGTGCGCATCTGCCGTTTGGGTAAGAATATCCCCGTTCGTTTTGCCCATCGCTATTACGATGCCGTCACCGTAGGCATCGACTTCACGGCCCGCGATCTGCAGCGCAAAGCCTCAGAGGCAGGACAGCCCTGGACCATCTGCAAGGGCTTCGATGGCTCTGCCGCCATCGGCGAATGGGTGCCCAAGGAGAAATTCCTTGATATCCAGCGCATCCATTTCCACCTCGACATCAACGGTCAGACCGTTCAGGAGGGATGCACCTCCGACATGCTTTACAAGGTCGATGAGATTATCGCCTATATCTCGCAGTTCTTTACTTTGAAGACGGGCGATCTGCTCTACACGGGCACCCCTGTGGGTGTAGGCCCCGTCCACATCGACGACCATCTCGAAGGCTGGCTCGAAGAGCGCAAAGTACTCGAGTTCAACTGCAAGTAACAAAAAAGGCCGGCATCCTCCCGATGCCAGCCCAAATCTTCAATTTTTCAATCTTCAATTTTAATAAAACGGTCCTCTGCCCATACAACTCGTAGTCGTGATGGCCGTCAGGAAGGCCGTGAGTGCGGCTACTACTACCTTCACCGCAACCTCAATCAATCGCTTCTTCATACGCTAATCTTTCAATTTTCAATAAAGTTTAATCGCCGGTATCTTCGGGGTTCTCGTCATCGTTGGTATTGGAACCGCTGCCTCCGCCTCCGTTGTTCTCACTCCCCTCGCCCGTTGGAGAGGGGTCGGGGGTGAGGCTATTCTCCGGATCCTCCACCTCACCTGCATCAGCCGAGGTCACACGCTTCACGAGGTCGCCATTGCGGTCGTAGCAGGTAATCTGGATGGCGGTGTCGGCCAGTTCATCCTTCAGGTCCTGCGCGGGAGTGAAGATGATGCGACGACTCTTAATCAGTCCCGTCTTCACGTCCTCCACCTTCTCAACGCTCTTCGCACGGAGGCCGAAGCGCATGGTTCCCAGTCCGGGCAGTGCGACGCTGTGTCCCTCGGTGGCCCAAGCCTTGATCACCTCACCGGCTGCATCCCAGCAGGCCTTCATCACACCCTGACTCACGCCACTGCGGAGGGCTGCCTCACGAATCACCTTCGACTGCGTCAGCGCGATGTAGAGTTCGGGCTGCATCACGTAGCGGTAAACGCCCGGGTCGTTCTTACTGAACTTGATCTTTCTCTCAATTGCTTTAATTTTCAATGCCATACTTCTTTAATTTTTAAATGGTTAATAAATTGTTGATTAATTTTACTTATTGTCAAAGTGGCTAATTTTTGCGCTTTGCCTAGGAAACACTTGCCTGCGCGCTGGGAAATTTTTGTTGCCTAGTTAGGCCGCAAATTTCATCGTTTTTCATTGACAATGCAAAGGTACGAAAATTTCAGCAGTCTTCAAAATTATTTTGCTAAATAAGCACGCAAAAAAGCACGTTAGAAAACGGCCTCCGAAAAAATGACCAATTAAGTGGTACAGATGACAGATGGCAGTTTCTAGTGAGCACTAAATATACGACGCTATAAACTCATACTATATATATAATATATATATTATATATATAGTATATTATATAATGATAATTTTCAACCTCCTCACGCCTACCACCCTCCCAAATAAACTGCCATCTGCCATCTGTACCAGGTTGAGTGAAGTGTTAAAGTTGTGTTAAAGATTGAGGTTGTACCGTGTTTTGAGACATCCTATGTGTTATTTTGCACCCAATAATAAAAAGAAACAAAGAATATTTTGGAAATATCAAATAAATCCTGTATCTTTGCAAACATATTATCTACAGATAATGAACGTCAGATTGAAACGACAGATGCCACTCTACATACTGTTTATGCTGGTAGATGAATGTGGCGGTTGCATCGACATCAATGTCGATGTTGCTCGACGCTTCTTCAGTAATGAGTATCAAGTCGTTATGGTGGAGTCGCTAGACGGTGCCAAAGGGCTGTCTGCAACAAAGTCTAAGATAGACAAAAGGTATAATGAGATGATTCAAGAATTCAGTAAAGAAATGATATAAAATGATAGATTTCACCACTATATTACCCATACCTGTTGAAGTTCGCTTAATGATAGATTATATTCAAGGCGAAGGCTATTGTAATAATGTCCTCAAAGATGAGGCCTCACGGGGAAAAATTTTAAGCATCATTACTCATAAAATAAATCAACTTCCACAATTAAATGTTGAAAATTGGCAGCGAGATATGTTTCGCAATATCTGTGACTATGTCGAAAATGCCTACAGAGAGATTGTTTCTTATGAATATGGAAAGTCTTCTGTTTGTGTATCGGAAAGTGCTCTGCAACTGGACTTTTTCAGGGACGTGTTAGATGTGCCATTCCCAGCACCTCGTGATGCAGATGTTAGTTTTATCGATTTATTTGCAGGTATTGGAGGAATACGTATTCCTTTTGATGAATTAGGTTACAAATGTGTCTTTTCTTCAGAATGGGACGCAAAAGCGTGTGAGACATACTTCGCAAATTTTGGAGTTATGCCATCCGGTGATATTACTAAAATCCCAGAAAAAGATATTCCTCGACATGATATATTGCTTGCAGGTTTCCCATGTCAGGCATTTTCCATTATTGGGAAGATGCAAGGTTTTGCCGACACTCGTGGAACAATGTTCTTCGAAATTGAAAGAATACTCCATTATCATCGGACTCCTTATATATTGCTTGAAAATGTAAAACAATTAGTGAGTCATGATGGTGGAAGAACGTTTAAAGTTATTCTTGAAAGACTTGAGAGGCTTGGCTATTACGTGAAATGGCAAGTTTTAAATGCGCTTGATTTTGGCTTGCCTCAAAAACGTGAACGAGTAATAATTGTTGGCTTTCTGTACAAAGAGGATTTCGATGCTTTCTCATTTGATATTCCGCACCAGCCATATACCCTTTCTGATATTTTGGAACCAGATGAATCTGTTGATCCTTCGTTGTTTGCATCAGATCGTATCATTGCAAAACGACGCGAAAGAACTGCAGGTAAGAAATTATTCTACCCTTCAATATGGCATGAGAACAAATCGGGCAACATTTCTGTTTTAGATTATTCCTGTGCTTTGCGTACAGGAGCGTCGTATAATTATCTCTTGGTGAATGGTGTACGTCGTCCATCATCACGCGAACTACTTCGTTTGCAAGGTTTCCCAGAAAAATTTAAGATAGCGGTTTCTCATCAAGACATCCGTCGACAGACAGGTAATAGTGTAGCAGTGCCAATGATTCGCATGGTTGCTCAAAAGATAAATGAAATAATAAAAAAACGAGAATATGGAACATCCGAAACTCAGAGACTCAAAGCGGCTGTTAACGCGTGAGCCATACCCTATCAACGACATTCCTGATGAAATTATCAAAAGAATTGGTCGTAAGTTTGTTTACATGTTATGCGTTGGTTACAAAGATTTGAGTGGCGACGATTGGGGTAATGTATTTGCAGAATCTATAGGAGGCGATCACTTGCAATCGCCTGTAGGAATTGCAGACGTGGTATTTAATAAAATGGCATGGTCTATGAAGACAGTAAAGAAAGATAATCCTCATTCAGGCAATTATTCCATCCGCCTCATCAGTGGGCGCTGTTCCCCCGATTACTCATATGGTATCAATGATCCTCACGAGGATATTCAGAAAACAGGTCGTGCTGTTTTAAACATCTGGAATGAGAGAGTGAATATAGCCCAGGATTATTATAATCCGTTGCGCACCTCAATACTTGTCCGTTCCAACGACCTCTTGACATATACAATGTTTGAAGAGGAAAATCATCGCTATGTGGCAAGTAACTACCGATGGGAAGAGAATCCTAATGGAAACCTCATTGGGATAGATGTTGAGACGGGAGCGACATGCTTTACATGGCAACCTCATGGATCGCAATTTACTATCCACACTCGTGTGCCAAAGAATGCCATAAAATTTAAAATTAAGCAGCCACCAAAACTTGATGTAGAGCAGACTCTGAAGCAAATAAACTTTAGCGATGATTGGGTGGAAATCCTATAACTGATATAAAAATAGATATGAAACGACTGAAATTAAGGGACTCTGGAAAATTGAAAATGCAAGAAATATATCCCATAAATCAATTCCCAGACGAGATTATAAGAAAGATAGGCAAGCAAATTGTTTACTTAAAGTGTGTTGGGCGTAAAGATATGTATGGTGATGATTGGGGTGATATTTTTGCAACTGCCGTAGGAGGCATTCATCTTAAGTCTCCTGTAGGCATCGCAGATGTAATTCATGATAAAATGGCGTGGTCAATGAAAACGATTAAGAACAGTAACCCCCATACTACAAAATCTAAGCCACGTTTGATTATTGGAAGAAATTCAACGGACTATTCTTTAGGCATCCCTGATCCACATAAGGATATTCAAGCGACAGGCGATGCTGTATTACAAATATGGAATAAAAGGGTTGATATTGCTTATCAAGATTTTACCTCTGTAAGGACAGTAATTCTTATACGTAATTTTGAGGAACTCACTTTTACTTTATTCGAGGAAGACACTCGACGGTTTGTCCCAAGTGAGTATGAATGGGAGGAAAATGAAGGACATAATTTCGAAGGATATGAAATAGAAACGCAACAACATCGTTTCACATGGCAACCTAGTGGTTCTCAGTTTTCAATATATACCCATATTCCTAAAAATGCTTTCAAATTTAGAATAAAGAAACCACCTCTATTAGATATTAACAAAACTCTAGAGCAAATTGATTATTCAGATGACTGGGTAGAAATAATAAAGTAGTAGACTTCTGGTTATAATCATGGGAAAAAATGCAAGAAGTTAGTACACAAACATATTAAGAATGGAATAATAAACTTTTCTTTGAGGAAAACAATAAGCATCAATTCAATATAGTAAAAACATGGGTCAACTATGAAGTTGATATGGGAACATGATGAATTGTATACATGACAAATGTAAACAGATGAGTGCTTTGGAACTTTTCAAACGGTTCGCAAGGTTTCATTCTAAGTTGGATGAATATGTACATTCTGCTAGGACGATGGATGAGCAGACATTTCGACTCGCATATGAGAATGACCAAGGGACTTTACCGTTCAGTGCAATCCAGATACCCGATATACATTTAAGTTTATACCGTAGTAGGTTGGCTCGCTTTGTTAGTGAAGATGAAGATATGTCATCTCCTCAAACCTTCTCTTATGTTCCTTTGGCTTTAACTAACGCTAATTTCCCCAAATTACAACGTGCCAATTTTTCAGGACAGTCTATTTTCTATGGGTCGTTATCTCCTACAACAAACTTCCGGGAAATTAGTGAAGATGTTACTGCAGGAGAGGAAATATACATGGCGAAATGGGTTATCTCGCCAGATGCAAACCTAATGCTTTACAAGGTACTCCCATATAAAGGGACATTTCTTGATGAATATCTCAGAAAAACTCTCGGTTTGGACGAAGAAACGACTGATGCCTTTGAATCCTTCTTTCATAAACTGGGTGAAATATTGATGAGTACGGAAGAAGGAAATGACAAATATCTTGTCTCTGCTCTTTGTGCAAACTTTGTATATAAATTCCATCCATTAATTCTACCTGATGGTAGTAAGATAAAACCTTTTGACGGCATTTTATACCCAAGTACAAAAGTGGAAGAAGGAAATGAATGGAATATGGCTATCAAACCAGAGTGTATTGATAAGTATGCAACACTTCAATATGTGATAAGAGGAAAGGTCGCCAATGATTTGCGATCAATTGATTATTCTGATATAGGATTCTGTAAAGATGGAGTAATTCATTGGTATAGTCCTTGGATTGACCATAAAGACATTACGCCTACCAAAATATATGTTTGGGACACAAATAATAGCCTTGTGAATATAGATGGTGGTGTTCTTTATGATAAAGTAGGTAAAGCAGTATCAAATCCTAGTGCAGTTTTTGAATATCAAAAAGACTATTGGGCTGGTGAGTACATTAGACATTTTCAATCATCTTTAAGGGGAGATTACAATTTGGAAGAGTTAGAAGAAGCCCATTTGCCTTCTGCAACTTTTCAATGTAATCCTATATGGCGAGAAGTTGATGGTTGGAAGTTAGTTTGCAACAATAGGGAATTTGATATTGGTAAAATCGGTTTTGAGTTTCAAGTAAAATCAACATTCAGACGGACACAGACCCCCAATGGCATAAACTAAAAGCATGTGGGGCCAGGAACGGTGTGTATGTTTAACCTTCCAAACTTTGGGGCTCACTTCAAAATACGACTCACGAAATAAGAAATGAATAAAATCGTTATATAATTATGAGCGACGAACAGAAATACCAAATTGAAGGCTTGGATGAGTACATTCGCCAGGGGAGGAGTTGCCTTCTAAGTGCAAAAATTGCACTTTGGAAGAGTGAACGGTAAACGAGATGGTTATTGGGAATTTATTGAATAAGTTATGACGACGCCGACATTGTTTAAGGAATACATCTGGCTGGTGAATACCATCTATCAAACCGGAAAGATTACACTCAGCGACATCAACAAGAAATGGTTGAAGACGGAGATGAGTGGGGGAGTGGAATTGGCTCGTAGTACCTTTAATCGTCATAAGGCAGCCATTGAGGATATCTTTGGCATCTATATTGAGTGTGACAGGAAGAACGGCTATAATTATTATATAGGTAATGTAGACGTGCTTAGTGAGGAGAGTGTGCAAAACTGGATATTCTCAACGCTTAGCGTAAACAATATTATCAGCGATAGTCATAGCCTGCATAGCCGTATTCTACTGGAGTCGATACCTTCTGCGGATGAACGTTTGGAATTTATTATCTCTGCCATGAAGAAAGACCGTATTCTGCATCTTGTCTATAAGAGATATGATTCTGATCAGGAAAAAGAGTATACCATTGCCCCTTATTGTATCAAACTATATCATCGTCGTTGGTATTTGTTGGCTCGTCTTGATTCTAATGAATTTAGAATCTTCGCCTTTGACCGAATCAAAGATTTGGAATTTACCGACGAGACATTTGATGTGAAACCTGACTTCGATGCAGTGGCTTATTTTTGCGATTGTTTTGGCGTAGTGAGGGATGAAACTATGAAGCCTGAAAGAATTGTGGTTAGGGCTTTTGGCACAGAATGCAACTATCTGCGTGATCTTCCTCTTCATCATAGCCAGCGAGAAATAGCGAAGACTGATGAGTATACGGATTTTGAGATGTACCTTCGTCCAACACTCGACTTGCAGGGGCAGATTCTATCTAGAGGTAGTCGTCTGAAGGTTATTTCCCCACAGTCTCTTGCTGAGAAAATCAGTCAAACGCTACAGGAGGCCGCAGCCCTTTACAAAGTTTAACTAAAGTTTCTTTCACTTGTACCACGATTTGAGACATGTGTCTGCTATCTTTGCAGGCACAAAATTTTTTAGTGAGTATAAGAGAATAAACAAATATAATCCCAATAATAAAACTTTAACTGATGAACGAACAAGAACTGAAAGAAATGTTGAGCCTGCTGGAAAAGGCGGGCGTAAATGCGGAACTCTGTGACACACCTATACCTGTTAGCATAAATTCTGCCAGATGTGGCATGCCTACAGAGTTATGCGATGAGTGTATTGACGACTATGTCCTGATACCGAAAGCATTGATGGGGCCACATCCGGAAATGTATATACCGGCCATCGGCGACTCGATGATTGAAGCCGGCTACGAGGAGGGTGACCTTCTAAGGGTGAGATTCGGCGTGGAACCTCGTGACGGAAAAGACATGCTGATGCTGATAGACGGAGCCTCTACGGTAAAGACGCTCTTTACTGATGAAGACGGCGTGAAATGGCTGGTGCCTCAGAATGATGAATACACCGCATTCCCGCTGAGCGATGATATGGATGTGAGGGTTCTTGGTATGGTGGTTGGCGTTGAGAAGGATTCGCCTCATCATTCGTCAAATTCGTGTTTGAAAGCGATACGCAAGGCCAAGCAACGCATGAAGGCTGTTAAAAGACTTTCGGACGAACAGGTGGATGTCATTATCTGTGAGATGGGCAATGAGGTGCGTCACGCTCGCCAATGGTATGCTGTCTACAGGGCGCTCGTAGACCACGAACTGACGGATAAAGATGACTTTGACGGACTCTGCAAGCGTGTACACAGATTGCTGCCCGATCACGATCACAAGCCAACAGCCAAGGAATTGTCGCGTATGGCGGTACAGAGTTTTGCAAAGCCCGTGGTGTTATGGGATCGCAAAGATGCGCCCGTACAAGGTGTACGTTATGATGACTATCTGCGCATAGCCCGTCTGACTGATGCTAAACTGACGCAATAAAAGACTTGAAAATAAAACTCTCCCAAAACTCTCCCAAGATGGCGAAAACTCTCCCCAAAACTCTCCCCGAAAAACCGAGAAAAGGCTAAAAACGGCGAAACTCCCACCAAAACTCTCCCAAACTCCCGCCCGATGGATAATTTCTTCCATCGGGCTTTTTTTATGCGTAATTTTGCACTGTCAACGAACGGAAACGGGGTTTGGCAAAGCGCTCTCAGACTTACTGACACAAAGGACACGGCGGGCAGGCCCGGACGACATATCGAGAATCATTAACGCATGTGCGCACGACGCGCACGATCATTTATTCATTTATAAGGTCGCCTGAAAGGGGGCGACGTAAAACAAACAACGAGATATGAAACAAGCAAGAATTATACGAATGAACCTCAGCATCGAGGACAATGAGGTGCTCGACGAGGCAGACGATATCATCGGCGGAGAACTTGATGAACTGAATCGCAACAGCCGTTTCTGCTATACACCGTCGGAGATTGGCAAACCCCTCGGATTAGAAGGACGTGACCTGAACTCGTTTCTGGCAGACAAGGGTATCCTCTGTTGGGTGAATGGCCAGTGGCAACTTACCAAGAAGTATCAGCATCGGGGCCTCACCGAGAACCGCTATTGCTGCGTTCATGGACGCAGCGGGCGCAGAAAACTCGTATCGAGGCTCGTCTGGACGGAGGAAGGACGGGATTTTGTGATGGATATGATTAAGAGGTAAGAAAAATGACGAACAAGTACGGAATTGAGGTGAAGGCATGTTGCGCCTCGTGCAAGTATAAGAAACTGACACGTACGACGTTGCGCTACTGCCGGATGAAGAAGGTCAATGTGTCACCGCACGGTGTCTGCGACCAGTGGGAGATGAGTAATCTGCTGAAATCAGTAGGAAAATAACAAACTGAGTTGAAAGGTAACGGGTGAGGGAAGAGTACCAGGTTTAAATTGTCGACAACTAACTACTTCGCTCTGACCCAAGACTCGCAAACTTTCAACAATTATGACACAGAAAATTAAGAAAGAATCGAGACAGGTAATGGTCAACGGCATGATGTCGTTCGACAAGTTGGAGAACGGTCAGCATACTGCCGACTTTGTATGTACTGAGCACGTGGAGATTGAGGCTTTTTCGGGCGAATTCAAGGTGCAGGCACTGAGAAACGGCTGTGTGACGATGGTACAGAAGCCCAAGCGCTACAGAGGGGAGCCCATTCGACGTGGGTTGCACTGGTCGCTGTCGTTGACGCGCGATGGAATGATTCTCATCAACTGGCGGTTGCCGATTGGTGAGATCGACAAAGCACCCTTCCTCCTGAGGTTTGAGGCTCAGGATATGGCAGAGGCGATAACGGAGGTGTATGAAGAAATCCTAAACCAACTTTAATCTATGATTTACAGAATAACATTTGAGGGGGAGGGCAAGAAGAGAAAACTTGCCCTTCCAGTGAAAGACCGCCAAGAACTGCTGGCACTCAGAGACTCTAAGAAGAATTTGAACCTGCTGACGAAGGCCCGCAATGGTGATAACGACGCAAAAAGCAAACTGCTCCAGTTGGCTTATAACCTCGGACATGTGGACGGTCAGATAGCCGGTTGTAAGAGCATCGGCAGTTTCTTCTTCCATGATGTGGATTATTACGAGGATTCAATTAAAGAAAAGATTCTATCGAAGAAAGACGAGATAGGGCTCGTGATGCTGGAGCGTTCAGTCAGTGGCGGCTGGCACCTGGTATGTAAGCGTGAACTGGGAAAGACCATATTGGAGAATCAGGTGCGCGTGGCTACCATCCTGAAACTCGAAATGGATACCAACACGAAGGATCTGCAACGGGTGTGCTATTCTACCAGCGGCTCTGAGGATGATCTGGTCTATCTGGATGATGCCATCTTTGAGGAGCCTTTATCGCCCGAAGAATGCGAGAAAGAATACCAACTGCTAAAGGAACGTGAGAAGAAGAATCTGGAAGAAGTGCCTAAAGAAGCCAAGAAAGCCAACAAGCACTATCGGCCTTGGGAGGACGACACAAAGGGGTCAGGCACCTCTGTGCCGTCTGCAACAGCACAGAAATGCCAGACCCCATGTGTCGATGAGCCGACGGAACGGACGCGCTTTATCTTCCGCGAGTGTATGAAGGAAGAGGATGTGACGGATACGGATTTGGTGAATGAGGGCGGTAGGCACAACTCGGTAAAGGTGGTTTTGAGTCACTGCAACCAGTTGCTGACACAAGCAGAAACCTTAGGTATGCTGAAAGAACTGATGCCCGCCAACTGGAATGATGATAATATCCGCCAACTGGTGACGGCCTATTATACGGATTATTACAACGAGAACCAACGCTTGTCGGTGTTCCAGAAACGGGTGTTCAAAGAGAGCAAAAGGATTGGTCACACACAGGGGCCAGTCGCTGATGTAATCATGACCCAACAGGCTGGGCAGTCGCCATCTGCGCCGCCGGAGATGCCCAAAAGACTGCCGAAACTGATTGAACTGCTGGCATCGAAGACGCCCAAAATCTATCAGCCAGCGGTGGTGAATGCGGTATTCCCGCCCTTGGCGACTCACCTGTGCGAGGTGCGTTTCTGCTATACTGACAATGTGGAACACGAGGCCACGCTGATGAACTGTCTGTTGGCACCAACAGGAGCAGGTAAGGGCTGTATTGATGAACCCATCTCGCGTATCATGGCCGACATCAAACGGCGTGATGAGGAGAATGAACGTCGTGAGGCGGAGTGGAAGAAGGACTGCCAAAAGAAGGGTGCCAACAAAGATAAGTTGGTGCGTCCTGAGGGCTTGGTGATCCAGCAGATCGACCCGGATATGACAAAGCCTGCATTGGTCACCCGCATGGATGAGGCCGAAGGGCATTTCGTCTATGTGAAACTGAATGAATTGGATCTCTTCGAGCAGTTGAAAGGTCAGACGGGTAAGCAGCACTTCCAGTTGATGTGCCTGGCCTTCGACCCGGGTGCCGAATACGGACAGACACGTGTGGGTACGCAGAGTGTGACGGCAAGACCGCAGTGCCGATTCAACTGGAATGCGTGTTCTACCATCAACAAGGGGCGTCGGTTCTTCAGCCGCGTACTGACGGACGGCCCAATCTCTCGCATCAACTTCTGTACGATTCCCGAAGTGGAGATCGGTGCCGAGCAGCCCATCTATGGCAAGTATGACATGGCGTTTGACGAGGCGTTGAAAATCTATATCGACAATCTCGTGTCAGCACATGGTTTGATAGACTGTCCGCAGGCTTACAAACTCGCCAAGAAACTGCAAGAGGAGTGTGCGGAATTTGCCCGACTGAGTCAGAGCGATGTATATTGGAACCTGTCGCATCGTGCCTGTGTCATTGCTTGGTTGAAAGCCTGTGTGCTCTATGTGGCGAACGGTCAGAAATGGGAGAAGTCGATTGAAGATTTTATCCGTTGGTCTCTGAACTATGACCTGTGGTGCAAGATGGCATTCTTCGGGGCAGATATCGAAGCGGCCGACAGAGAGGGAGAACGTACCGGTACACGTGGACCGCAAAACCTATTGGCGTTGTTGCCTGATGAATTTACCATTGAGGATGCCCGACGGATGCGCGTTCAGCAAGGGAAGTGTGCAGAGAAAACCGGAAATATGGTCAGCACTTGGAAAAAGCGGCATTACGTGGTACAGATGTCAGATGGCAGTTTTCAGAAGAGCCCTCAGTTTAAGAACAGAAATCAATGATTCTTTAAGCATTAAGCATTAAGATTTAAGCATTAAGCATTATGATTACAACAAGCATTAATAAATCTATGAAACTCTCCGAGCATTTTACGCTCGGGGAGTTGTGTAAGACGAGTTACCATCCGCTGGATGGGAATATTCCGAGTAGGGTGGCGATTGAGAATCTTCGCAACCTTTGTGAGAACTGGCTGGAGGATCTGCGGTATAGTCAGAATACACTATATGGCAATAAGAGTAAGGATATTCCAATCATTATCAATAGTGGGTTCCGTTCGGAGGAGGTGAATCGGCTTTGTGGCGGGGCAAAGGGAAGCAATCACCTGACGGGCTGTGCGGTGGATATCCAGTGCCTAGAGCCAAAGCAGATGATCCGTATGGCAGGGATCTTGCTCGACATAGCGGATGGTACGAAAAGGGATTATGATGAACTCATCTTAGAGAAGCGTGGCACGACCTATTGGATTCACTTCGCCGTGCGGCCTTCAGGAAATCGCCGGAAGATTCTCTTCGACTGTAAGTAATCTACCCTTATACAATAAAAACGCGTGCGCATACGTTATTATCTTGTGAATATTCGCAAGATAGGATTACTGAGTGTGCTGCTCTTGTGCTGCTGGCTGAAGGTGGGCGCACAGGGATTTGTCGACTTGACCGCTGATGAGGTCAGGATTGATTCTCTGTTGCCTGTCTATACCTGGCAGAAGCCGTTAGGCAGCCACTATGCCGATTCTGCCTATACCGTCAGCATTGAATACCCCGAGTTTGAGGTGATGACCAAGGCCGAGATCGCCCGCTATCAGGCCATCAGTGGTGCGCCCCTGTCAGACTTGCCTGAGGTGACGCAGAGCATTGGCGTATCGCGCAAGCAGGGTGTGCTCGATGTGTCGTTTGTGCCCCTCGTGTTCCGCGATGGCAAATATCAGAAACTGGTGAGTTTTAAGTTGAATGTGCAAGCCAAGGCCATCAGCAGACCATTGAGGCGTGCGAATGGAGAGCGCTATGCAGAACATTCTGTGCTAAGAGAGGGTGGTTGGGCGAAGATCAGTATCCCTGAGAGCGGTATCTACCACCTTTCCAATGCACTGTTGAAAAAGGCTGGTTTTTCAGATCCTTCACGGGTGAAGGTCTACGGCTATGGTGGTGCCCTGCAACCGGAACGGCTGACAGGCGACTATCTCGCAGCGACGGATGATCTGCAGGAAGTGCCCACCGTTACCATTGGCGGTCGACGGCTTTTCTATGGCGTGGGACCTGTGACGTGGGCATCGAAGAATGCCCTTACGCGCACGCGCAATCCTTATTCTGATGAGGGCTGCTATTTCCTGACAGAAAGCGATGGGGAGCCGCTGACAGTTGACAGCGCAGCCTTTGTTGCGGCCTATTATCCCTCGAACAACGATTATCACTCGCTCTATGAGGTAGACGACTTTGCCTGGTATCATGGTGGAAGGAATCTCTATGACAAGACGCTTTATAAGACCGGCACGCCGCAGAGTTACACTTTGAAGAGCAACGGTACGAGGGGCACACTGACGGTGGTGCTGAGTTACGACGGTGACTTTAAGGGTAAGGTGGCGGTGAACGACTCTGTCGTGGATATACTGAATGTCACCGTATCGCTCGATACGTATACGGAAGCGGCAGCCCGCACCTGGACCTACCGCTTGAACAATCTGAGACAGGGTGACAATACGGTGACCATTACCCAGACCAGTGGCAGTAACCTGCGACTTGACTATCTGGCGCTGACCAGTGACACACCAGCACCGATGCCCAATCTCTCGTCAGCGGCTTTTGCAGAACCCTCGTTCGTGTATCGCATCCTGAACCAGGATCATCATGCCGACACGCCTGTGGATATGGTGATCATGATTCCTACCTCACAGAAATGGCTCAGTCAGGCAGAGCGCATCAAGCAGTTGCACGAGCAGCGCGACGGACTGACGGTGCGCATCGTGCCTGTAGACGAACTTTATAATGAATTCAGTAGCGGTACGCCTGATGCCACTGCCTATCGCCGTTATATGAAAATGCTCTACGACCGTGCCAGCAGCGATGAGGAGATGCCCCGCTACCTGTTGCTCTTTGGCGACGGTGCCTACGACAACCGGATGCGGACCACTGAGTGGAGCAACTGCAATCCTGACGATTTCCTGCTCTGTTATGAGAGCGACAACTCGTTCAGTCATGTCTACTGTTACGTAAGCGACGATTTCTACGTTCTGCTTGACGATGGGGAGCAGATAGAGGAGGGCACCACAGGCAAGTCGTATCTGGGCAAGCCCGATGTGGCTGTGGGACGTTTCTCGGCCCGTACGCTCGAAGAAGCCAAGGTGCTCGTCGACAAGACCGTCAGTTATGCCAATAATGAACAGGCGGGTGTCTGGCAGAATACCGTCTGTGTGATGGGCGACGACGGCAACAACAACTCGCACATGGCGACAGCCGACCGTGTGGCTAACCTTGTGCTCAACACCTATCCTGGCTATAACGTACAGAAAATCTACTGGGACGCCTATACGCGAACCACCTCATCGACGGGTAACAGTTATCCCGATGTGACACGACTGATCAAGCAGCAGATGACCGATGGTGCACTGATCATGAACTATTCCGGACATGGTGCTGCCTATTCCCTTTCACATGAGATGGTCTTGAAGACCCCCGATTTTGCTGAGGCTACCTCGCTGCGCCTGCCCCTGTGGCTCACGGCCTCTTGCGACATCATGCCCTTCGATGGTCAGGAGGATAATATCGGCGAAACGGCGATGAACAACCAAAGGGGAGGGGCCATTGCCTTCTTCGGCACCACACGTACGGTGTATGCCAATTACAACGAGTCGATGAACCTTGCTTTTATGAAATATGTATTAGGTACTGACGAGCAGGGACACCCGATGCCCATAGGCGAGGCTGTGCGCAGGGCGAAGTGTGACCTGGTGAGTCAGGGCAAGGACACCTCGCCCAACAAACTGCAATATACCCTGCTGGGAGACCCGGCCCTTGCACTGGCGACTCCGCAGATGGGTGTGACCATCGACCGTATCGGCGACCAATCAGTGACTTCAGGCGAACCCATCCGACTGGCTGCAGGTAGTGTGATAAAGGTATCGGGTCATATCACAGGCAATCAGACGATAGCCGACAACTTTACAGGTGTGGTGACGGCCACCATCCACGATGCCGAGGAGACCATCACTTGCAGACTGAACAACACCACCAGTGAGGGGGCTGATACGGCCTTCGTCTATCAGGATCGTACCAAGACCCTCTATCATGGCTCCGACAGTGTGAAAAACGGACAGTTCTCATTTACCTTCGCCGTACCGAAGGACATCAGTTATACGGAGGGTTCTGGTTTGATGACGCTCTATGCCGTGAACAGCAACAAGACCTCGGAGGCGCATGGTCTCTGTGACCGTTTCATCCTGAATGGCAGTAGTACACAGGTCAACGACTCCATCGGACCGAGTATCTATTGCTACCTCAACAGTTCGTCGTTCTCGAATGGGGGTAAGGTGAATGCCACGCCCTATTTCGTGGCAGAACTCTACGACGACAGCGGTATCAATGCCTCAGGCAGCAGTGTGGGGCATGATCTGGAACTGATCATCGATGGTAACATGACAAAGACCTATAACCTGAACAGTTATTTTGCCTACGACTTCGGCGACTATCGGAGTGGACGGGTGAGTTTCAGTATTCCGGAACTGTCGGAAGGCCAGCACCAGTTGCTGTTCAGGGCCTGGGATGTGCAGAACAACTCCTCGACAACTGAACTGTCGTTCGAGGTGGTGAAGGATGAGCCTGGCAGCATCAGCATCGACTGTTCGCGCAGTGCCGGCAGTAATAATGCCACCTTCATCATTACCCATGACCGCGTGGGGACGCAGTTGGATGTGCAACTCGACCTCTACGACACCTCGGGTCGTCAACTGTGGCGACATCGGGAAAGCGGTGTGGCATCGGGGCATGTCTACACGATGGACTGGGACTTGAGCATCAGTGGCGGCAGACCGTTGATGACGGGTGTCTACATCTATCGCATTACCGTCAGCAGCGATGGTGGCAGCGAGGTATCGCAGGCCAAGAAAATGATTATTACAGGCAATAAATAAATATGCAAAAACGTTATTAGGAAGTATGAACAGACAGAAAAATAGAAACCTGTGGATACTGAGAGGGATGGTGATGTTATTCACTATCCACTACTCACTACTCACTGCTGTTGCCCAGGATAATGAGAAATTGACGATGTTCAATCCCGTTGAGCATGCTGTCATCTCGCAGACTATCGCCCCTGATTCACGAGCCGCTGGTATGGGTGATGTGGGTGTGGCCACCGATCCTGATGTCAACTCACAATACTGGAACCCGGCCAAATATCCTTTCTGCATCAGCAGAGCGGGTGTGGCGCTGAACTATACCCCCTGGCTACGACAACTCGTGAACGACATCGATCTGGCCTATCTCTCTGGTTATTATCGTATCGGCGATTACAGTGCCGTCTCGGGTTCGCTGCGTTACTTCTCGTTGGGTGAGGTGTTTACCGACTATGGCGTCAGCGACATGACAGTGAAACCTTATGAGATGTCGCTCGATGTGGCCTACTCGATGATGCTGAGCGAGAGTTTCTCACTGGCAGCAGCCATCCGATGGATCTATAGCGATCTGCGCTACGACTACAGCGAAGACTCCAAGCCAGCCTCGGCTTTTGCTGCCGACCTGGCCATGTATTATAATAAATATGTGATGCTGGGCAACCGCGAGTGTCAGTTGGGCTTGGGAATGAACATCTCCAACGTGGGTAGCAAGATCTCCTTCTATGGCGACGAGGAGGCACAGTTCCTGCCTGCCAACATGCGTCTGGGCTTGTCGCTGATGGTGCCCGTTGATGAGTATAACCGTTTCTCCATCTCTGCCGATGCCAATAAGTTGTTGGTGCCCACCGTTCCCCTTCAGGAGGAAGGTGAGTCGAATACCGACTATCAGGACCGTGTGCGTCGTGAGTATGCCGATGTCAGTTCCGTGAGTGGTATCTTCAAGAGTTTCAGTGATGCACCAGGCGGCTTCAAGGAGGAGATGGACGAGGTGCAGTGGAGTTTGGGAGCCGAGTATGTCTATCACGACCAGTTCTCGTTGCGTGCAGGCTACCACCATCAGGCCGAGTCGAAAGGCAACCTGAAGTATTTCACCGTGGGTGGCGGCTTCCGTATGAATGTGTTCTCGCTCGATGTGGGCTATGTCATTTCCACAGCCCGCACAAACCCCTTGGACCAGACACTCCGTTTCACCCTCGCATTCGATATGGATGGCATAAAAGATTTGTTCAAATGAAGATAAGAGTAGGAATGGGCTATGATGTCCACCAGTTGGTGGAAGGCCGCGATTTGTGGATGGGTGGTATCAAGATCGAGCATAGCAAGGGCCTGTTGGGTCACAGCGATGCCGATGTGCTGTTGCATGCCATCTGTGATGCCCTGTTGGGTGCTGCGAACATGCGTGATATCGGTTACCATTTCCCAGATACATCGGCAGAGACCGACGGTATGGATAGTAAGATCATTCTCCGCAAGACCATCGAACTGATTGCCACCAAGGGTTATCGTCTTGGTAACATCGATGCCACCATCTGTGCCGAACGTCCGAAGATGAATCCCCATATCCCTGCGATGAAAGCCTGTATGGCGCAGGTTATCGGCTGCGACGAGGATGCTATCTCTATCAAGGCAACCACTACTGAGAAACTCGGCTTCACAGGTCGTGAAGAGGGTATCAGTGCCTATGCCGTTGTGCTGATAGAGAAAGACTAATCAGAATAAGTATAAACAGGTATAAAAGAAATGCCGCCACTCTCACGAGCAGCGGCATTAAAAAAGCCTATGTTTAACTAAAAATCCTTTTCTCTAAAAGAAATTTTCAGCTCACAAGAGCTAAAAATTTGAAAGTTTAAAAGGGAGCTTCACAGCGACCTCCTGTTATCCTACAGTTGAAAACTTTCTTTTACCAATAACTAAAAACCTAAAACTATAAATATTACTACTAACCTAAAACAATCTATTAACCTTTTGACGATGCAAAGTTACAACGAAATTTCTAAAATTGCAAGTGATGTTAGGTATTAAGTGTATATTTACCCTTCATTCTTGATATAAATCAAGCGATTGTGTGCGAAAACACTAAATATATATACCATTTTCTTGGTTTTCTTGCAAACTTAGTGTATCTTTGCACCATCATTATATATAAAAAAGGTATACAAAAATGAAAAAACTACTCATTGCAGTGATCATTCTGCTCGTGGCCGTGCTGATGACACAGATGGTGCCTGACAAACAGGCTCACAAGGAGGCCATGATGAAGGCGGTTACAGAATTTGTTGACGAGGAAGCCGAGCAACGGGGTTTTGGCGACAACGTGCTGACCAACCTGGGCAAAAGCGTTGTGCTGAAGACCATTGAGACGGCGCTCAATTCCAAGTTGAAAGTCAACAATTATTATATTCTGAATACAACGCATGTTCGTCTGCAGGGTAAAGACCAGATTCTGTCGCTTGGTATCTTTGGCCACGTGTTTACCTTCGACAAGGAGATGTTGCGTGAGAAACTGGAAGAGGCAACGAAAGTGAAGGAGGAGGCTGTCAGTGAGAAGGAAGCCGCCAAGCAGAGTGCCAAGGAACTGAAGAAATTGCAGAAGGAACAGAAGAAACGTGAGAAGGAATTAGAGAAAGAACAGAAGCGCAAGGAGAAAGAGGCCCAGAAGGAGCAGAAGCGCCGTGAGAAGGAACTGAAGAAAGAGCAGAAGCGTCAGGAGAAGGAAGCCAAGCGACAGGCCAAGGAGAAGGCTGCATGAGAGTTCTGATTGTCAATACAAGTGAACGGACGGGTGGGGCTGCCGTTGCTGCCAACCGTTTGATGAAAGCGCTCATCAACAATGGCGTGAAAGCAAAGATGTTGGTGCGTGATAAGGAGAGTGATAGCCTCACGGTTGTGGGACTCCCCAAGTCGCCCTTGCTCCATTGGCATTTCCTCTGGGAGCGGTTTGTCATCTTCTGTCGTCTGCATTTCTCGCGGCAGCATCTTTTTGAGATCGACATCGCCAATGCAGGTTCCGATATTACCAAACTGCGCGAGTTCCAAGAGGCCGACATCATCCATCTGCATTGGATCAATCAGGGCATGCTCTCGCTGAACGGCATCCAAAAGATTCTGAAAAGTGGGAAGCCTGTGGTTTGGACGATGCACGACATCTGGCCGGCTACTGCCATCTGCCATTATTCTCGTGGTTGCAGCGCCTTCACGTCAGGTTGCCATCACTGTGGTCTCCTGCCTGGAGGCGGATCTGCTAATGACCTTTCTGCAAAAATCTGGGCTCAGAAACAGAAACTGTTAAGCCGCGATACCCTCTCTTTCGTCACCTGTAGCAAATGGTTGGAAGGAGAGGCCAAGAAGAGTGCCTTGTTAAAGGAACAGAAAATCTGTAGCATACCCAATCCTATAGATGTGCATGTGTATCATCCGATGGATAAGAACGAGGCCCGTCAGCATGTAGGACTGCCGTCTGACAAGCAGGTCATCCTTTTTGTATCGCAGCGGGTGACGGATCAGCGTAAGGGAATGGCTTACTTCGTCGATGCCGTCAACCGTTTGGCAGAGAAGTATCCCCAACTGCGTGAAAAGGCCGTTGTAGCCATCTTAGGTGGTCATGCCGAGGATGTGGCATCGCAGTTGGCCCTGCCAGCCTGTCCGCTGGGCTATGTGAACGATGAGAAACGGATTGTGGAGATCTATAATGCCGCAGATGTGTTTGTGCTCCCCTCACTGGAAGACAACCTACCCAACACGCTGATGGAGGCAATGGCCTGTGGTGTGCCTTGTGTCGGTTTCAGGGTGGGAGGCATTCCGGAGATGATCGATCACCAGCAGAATGGCTATGTGGCTGAGTTCCGCAACGCAGACGATCTGGCTGCAGGCATCGGCTGGGTATTGGATGGTGCCGATTACGGTCAACTGTCTGCTAATGCCGTCCACAAGGTGAATACGCGCTATTCCCAGCAGAGTGTAGCATCCAAATATATAGAGGTGTATAACCAGGCTTTGGCCTTTAAACATTATAAGATATGAACCCATTGGCACAGGCGGTCATCCTGTCGGCCTCAACGTTGCGGATGATCCCACATATTATATTATATATGGTCCATCGTCGCACGATGGCAGCCGATCTGGAGAAATACTCTACAGACGGCTCTGGCATCGGGGCATTCATCAAGGTCTGCACCCGTCAGCGTGTATTCCGCAATCTCTTCTATTACCGGTTAGGGGAATACGTTTTTGTGTTCATCAAATGGATGTTGCCACCAGAGCCAACGCTGCATATCTGGTGTCCCTCGATAGGGCCTGGTGCCCATTTTGAGCATAACTATGCCACCTATCTGAATGCCGAAAGTATCGGACGTAATTTCTATTGCCTGCAGTTGGTTACATTGGGCAATGATGGTCAGATGCGCCGTCCTGTGATAGGCGATGATGTGAAGATCTTCACTGGTGCCACCATCTATGGCGGCATCCGTATAGGCAATCATGTGACGATTGGTGCTGGTGCTGTCGTATCGAAGGATGTGCCCGACAATTGTGTCGTCGCAGGCAATCCTGCCTATATCGTCAGGAAAGACGGTCAGGAAGTCAGAATCGAACTGTAGTATGAAAGCCATCAGGATTACCTACATCACCATCACCTATCAGGCAGCAAAGGTGTTGCAGCGCACACTCGACAGTGTGTTGCAGCAGGACTATCCGGATATCACGCACCTGATTGTCGATGGCGCCTCGACGGATGGCACTATCGAGATGGTCAACGCCTATATAGAACGTTCAGATGCTGCCCAGAACGGTCATAAGGTATTGCTGATGTCAGAACCCGACAAAGGCATCTACGACGCGATGAACAAAGGTCTGCGCTGGTTAGGAAGACTACGGGCAGACGAACCTGGCTCGGGACTTGGCGACTATGTCTGTTTCCTTAATGCCGGCGACTTCCTCCCCACCCCTGATACGGCTTCACGTATTGCCGCTATGGCAGGCCATCAGGCCGTACTCTACGGTGATACCGACATCGTCGATAATGAGGGCCGTTTCGTGCATCATCGTCGTCTGGCTCCCCCCGAAAACCTCACCTGGAAATCCTTCCGTCAGGGCATGCTTGTCTGTCATCAGGCTTTCTACGCCCGTACCGACTTTGCCATTGCTACCCCCTACAACCAGAAATACCGCTATTCGGCTGATGTCGACTGGTGCATCCGCATCATGAAGGCAGCAGCCAAGGAGCATGTGCCTTTGCTGAACTTGCACATGGTGGTGGCCAACTATACCGAGGAGGGACAAACGACAATCCATCACCGAGAGTCGCTTCTGGAGCGCTACAAGGTGATGGAGAGCCATTACGGACGCATAAGTACATTTCTCATGCACTGCTGGTTTGTCGTCCGTGCCGTTTTCAAAAAGAGTAACTAAATTATTATTTAAGTATGTATTTCTTTCCTTTCGTGATGTAGACACCCTTCGGCAGGTTGTCTACAGAGCCGTTGGCGCTTACCAGTCGTCCGTCAAGGGTATAGACCTTATCCGATGACTTGCCAGAGTCGGCCTTGACACCACTGATGCCAGTTACAACACCCTGTAAAGCACCTGCCTGATTATAATAGCCGCCATTCTTAAACTCGCGGTCTGAGGTCTGGCCACCATTGTCATTATTGTTGAAGATAATCTGTGTAGGACAGGTGGCAGTAGAGCCGGTATAGGTTTTGTCCCATGTCCATTTCCATACAGCCTTGCCGTTGTTGGTTCCAACCTTTGTGCAAACGGCACCAGGCCATTTCCCGCCTGTATAATTGCCTTGACCGTCCCAAGCCCAGCATTTCACGATACTCCAAGACGATGGAGCCTCAAAGAAGGCACAGATCTCGCCGTCATTCACCTGACAGAAATCTGGGGCCACGAAAGTGCTTGTTTCTTTGTCAACGGCCTCCACCTTGCTCAGGTCTACGCCCTCGCTAACGTAAAGTTGATATTTCGTGCCTTCAGTGGCCAGTTTATAGCCGTTGGTTTCTGCCGTCGGATTACCCAATAGGAGTAGCATATTGCCATTGGAACCCTTCACAAGGAGCACATAACCATTACCTTCAACACCTTTCTTCAGGATCTCACTTTCATTGGTTATGCCTGCTGCTTTACGCACGGCAATCATCTTCTTGATGGCATTCTTACTGGTCATCCAGTGTTGCAGCCAGACGCAAGGTGTACCAGGCATCGTGAGAATATAGGCATTGGCAGCCTCAACGTTGGCATAAAGCGGTTGATGACCGTTCTGACCTGTATCGTGATTGTCCACAAAAGTAACAGAATAACGGTCCAAGCCACTCTGCGTGGTCAAACAGGCATTATCAAGTTTGCTCCAGTTGCCACCATTCGAGAAAGCAGCATTGATATTCCACTTCATCGTGAAATCAAAGGCTGCACTCTGAATGACGCCATCCACCTTCGTACCATTCACCCAGTTTACAATACCAGGCAAGCCCTCATCCGTCCAGTATTCACCTACGGAATAGGTCGGTTTGGCTGTGACATTATAATCTCCTGTGAAACTGGGGCTATAGCCACTTACCATATCGTAACGGAATCCCACATAGCCAAGGTCGTTAAGCAGGAAATCAAGATAGGCTTTGACATTCTTCTGCACATTCCCACTCGTGTGGTCCAAATCGCGGGCACCATCCCAATTAGCACCAGTATCCAAGGCACCTGTAGGGTTATAACCGCTATTCTTCGACTCATCATTCTGACAGATGTCTTCAGCCGTCAACTGGTAGGTTTCACCTCTCCAAGTCTCGGCAGGGAAGTTCAGCCAGTTAGCGTCAACGCTGGCGCGATGGTTGATTACCACATCCTCTATGATGCCTGTGCCTTTCTGCTTAAAGGTGTTGATCATTGAGCGCAGTTCTGCTTCTGAGCCGAAAGCACTCTTATGGTCGAACCAATAGACGGGGTGATAGCCCATGTTATTGGTAAGGGCGTTGGCATAGGCTGAGTTAGGTACCCAGATAAGGTCGAAGTATTGTGACAGTTCATCTGCCTGGCTTTCAAGCACAGTCCATTTACTATCGGAGTAACCGTCCCAATAGAATCCCTGCAACATCACGCCAGGATAGTTACTGGGCCATCCCCATTCCTGAGCCATCATACTGATGGTGGCGATGAGGGCGATGAGCGTCGTGTAAAGTCTTTGCATAAGCGTTTTTGTTATCTTGATTGTTAAACCTGGTGCAAATTTACGCAAAAAAGCCGTTCGTTGATTCTCCAAACGGCTATAAATATGCAAGTTACAATGTGCAAACGGTTGCATAAATAATCCTATTAAACGATACATTCTATTCTCTGATTCAGCCTGAACCCAGACCCTGAACCAATATCCAAGTGGGGGACAATTTGTACCCCTGTTGAAATTTTAGTCCGTACAGACGGACTGACAGTTCGCTCCTTACGGACTGAGAGTCCGAACACGTCGGACTAAACGCGAACTCTTGGTAGAAAAATTGTGGATGCCCCAAATGTCCCTCCCTTCCTCCCGTTTTTTCTTGGAGCGCCTTTATTTACAGGCATTGAGCCACGGGAGTGAGATTTGTTCTCACTCCCGTAACCCTCCCTTTCTGGGTCCCTTTTATGGTAATGGGAGGACGACGTGTTGAAAACGGGAGGGAGATGGGAGGGAGAATTGACATCCCTCCCGTGCCCTCAGCCCTTTGTACATCGCCCTTTGAGGTCTGTGACGGGAGGAAGGGAGGGTAAATTTGACCCCTGCTATTTGCTATAAGGCAACATATCCTAGCCTCGCTCCACTTTCGCCTTTGCCATACCCTTGGCATAGTGTTCGCATACTAAATGAGTATGGGAAGGGCTTGCCTACACCTTGCATTGTAGTTCGCTAGTTCGGGTTGTTCCATATTCATATTATGTCTGCCGCTCGACTTTAAAGCCGCTTTTTTACAAGGTATTAAAGACATTCATAAAGACATTCATAAAGACACTCTTAAAGACATTCATAAAGACACTCTTAAAGACAATGTTTGTCTTATTTCAGGATAATCCAATATCCATGTCTTCTTCCTTTTCTTCCGATAAAACCTGCTTTCTTCAAATTGTCAATACGGGCTTTCATGGCTCTTTCTCCAATTCCTAACCTTTCTGCAAGTTGAGCAATTGTCTCGTATGGATGGTCTTTTACAACAAGATATACATCCACCAATATGTCTTTTAAGCCTATTATCGAAATGTCAGAATCATTTTTAATATTTAAGGGCTCGTTTTTGAAATCAGGATGGCACGGTATGTCTATCAAGAAATAAGTCCTTTCGTCATCAGTTTCTATTGTTGCTCTACCTGAGCCATTTGTTTCGAGTGCTGTTTGTATGGTGGGAATACCCGTGGCTCGCCCTTCCGCCAATCCCAATTCTTTTAAAAAATCACCTAGCCTGCGATTCTTGTACCTACGAGAACGCAAAGCACGTGCTTGTCTTATCGCCTCAGCGCTAATAGACCTGTCGGGTCCCGAATGGCTTAGTATGCTTATTCTGTCTGGCTCAATAGTTATCTCTACTGGCTCATAGAGTCTATAATCTCTATGATAAAGAGCATTTGTAACACTCTCTTCTAATGCGGCACCACCTAAATAAATGAAGAAAAACTGCGTGAATTAATTCAAATCATCGTTTGAATTAATTCATTCGACGATTTGAATTAATTGGGCTTTATTGGGGTGTGGTGAAATGCTTCAGAATTTGTTGTACTCCCTTAATGCGGGAAGGGCCTGGCCGGTGCGGTTGTTGAAGAGTCCGCGATTGAGCCAGCCTTTCGTTACATTGTTATTGAAAGCATTCTCCTCTGGGAACCACCAGAAGAGGCCTGTGACGTTGTGATGGTGCTTCAACTCTGTAATGAGTTCGCGGGTGAACTGCGTTTGTCCTTCGATGCTGATGGGATAGAACTCGGCATAGGTGTCTTCTTTCGACCAAGGATCGTGCTCGTGGGAGTAATAGGCTGCCGTCTCTACAATCATGACGGGTTTCTCTGGGAAGAGCCAGGACAGATGATCGAGCGTCTTTCCGAGGTTGGGGATGGTGCCGTGCCACATGGGATAGTAACTCAGGCCAATGATATCGTAGTCGACATCGTGCTGGCGCATTTGTGTGTAGTAGTCGCGGGTGATGTTCCAGTCGCCAGCCTTCTCGGTATGGATGATAACCTGCGCCTTGGGGCATATTTCACGACAGGCCTTGCTACCGGCTTTCAGCAGACGGCAGAGAATGTCCCAACGCTCTTGGGTGGTTGTGCTGTCGCCTTTTATGTAGAGTTGTCCTGTGGGCCAAAGCATACCGTTGGTGATCTCGTTGCCCACCTGGATCATTTCTGGCGAGATGCCGGCCTTTTTCATCGCTAGGAGTGAAGCGCGTGTGTAGGCATAGACGCTATCAATCATCGTTTCGGCATCGCAGTGCTGCCAACGTTTGGGCGTGAACTGCTTGCCTGGATCAGCCCAGGTGTCGCTGTAGTGGAAATCGAGCATCAGCGCAAGGCCAGTCCGCTTAATCTGCCGACAGAACTTGATGACGTAGTCAAGATCCTGACACACGCCCTCGCCCTTGTGTCCCTCTGGTGCATTCTGCGGATCCACGAACAGTCGCACGCGCACCGCATTCCATCCCTGTTGCTTCAGGAAGGGTAGCAGTTTGATCTGTCGTCCGTTGAAGTCTTTATACACCGTACCTTGTGCCTCGTAGGAAGGCAATAGTGAGATGTCGCCGCCCAGATAGCGTTTGGGTTGCGCACAGACCGTCGTTGCGAGGAGGGTCATGAGGGATAAAAGGAAGGTCTTCATCATAGTTTTATGTTGGAATGAAAAAGCAGGCGAGCCGTAATCTGCTACGACTCGCCTGACATGAGTATTAATTATTATTCGGCTGCAGTAATCGTGGCATACGACTTGGTGTCGCAGCGCGGATAGAACTTGATGGTGACCTTGCCTGTCAGCGGCGTGTCGATATTATCGTTAGAGCCGTTGACGACATTGTCAAGCGTTCCACCCCAGTTGCCGTCGAGGTTGTCCCAAGTGCCATTGCCCTTGAACTTGATCTGGCCCTCGTTGAGCGTAGTGGTGCACTCCCAGCAGCGATCAGCGATATTGTAGGTCATCTCGACACCTCTATCCCAATCATTGTTGACGGCACTACCCACAACGAAGATGGAGTTGATACGGGTCATCGTGAAGGTCATATTGGTCAGATTGACATCAGCGCGATAGAAGCCAGGCTCTACCATAACGTTGCCAGAACCACCGTCGTTGATCAACGTTCCTGTCAGACCGTCGTCGCTCATGGTGCCTGTACCAAAGTTTCCTTCATCCCATGTGTTGAAAGCACCCTGGAATTTGAAAGCACCCTTACCACCAGACCAGTCGGCATCCTGAGCATAGAAGAAACCTGTGTAGTTGCCATCCATATTTGGACTGTACAAAGGCTGTTCTATCTTACCCCAGTCGTTGTTGACGCCAGCCTCATAGAGATACTGGTTGAAGTTAAGTGACTTGATTTCATAAGTCATATCCTTCATGTTGATGGTAACACTGATGAACTTGGCACCTGTGGCTACCTTGAACGAACCGTCGTCGCTGAGGGTGTTTCTGCGGGCAAGCGTTCCAGAAGTGCCGCTGAGGCCATTGCCACTTGTTGTTCCGAAGAGCATCTTCCATGCAGCATCGTTGTTGTCTGTCGTAATGGCGTCGCAAGCCTTGTCGTCGGCAATAGCAAACCATGTATCGCCTTCTGCGGCTGCAGGGAAGACAATGGTATAGACGGGCACATCGATATCGGCCTGACCAAACTTGAACTCCTTGCTTGCAGCAGTCTGTGCCCAGTCTTTAGGACCACCGATGATGTAGTAGTTGACGGCCTGACGAACCACCTTATAGGTCAGGTTGTTCATGTCGAGTATCACCTTGTAGACATTGCCCTTGTCACCGCTGATAACGGGGGTCTGGACAGCCTGGTCATCGCCTTTGTAGACGAGGAAGTTCTCAAGTGACTTGTCGCCATTCTCAGCGCAACCCATTTCGCCTTTGTTGACCTCGTCCCAAGTGTCAGCACTATAATGAGAGCCTTCATAGAACTTAAACCAAGCGTCACCGTCGTATTTCAGTGTTACAATAGCAGAATACACACCAGCACTCTCCTGCTTCATCCAAAGAGGCGTGGGCAGATTCCAGCCGACATTCTCAAAATCGCCAAGAATAAAGTAACCCTTGGAATCGATAGCCGGTGTTGGCTTGGCTGTGAAGGTGGCTGTGGTTGTTCCCTTCACGTCAGCGGTTACAGCATCACCATTGCTGAGAATCAGTGAAACTGTTGATTCCACATCGAGTGTGCGTGCAACGGAGGCACGAGAGTTGTATTGCTTCTGAACAATTTCATTGAGGGTAGCAGCCGACACCACGATGCTTCCCTTTTCGACGGTGGCATCGATGGCCTCACCATTGACGGTCAGACTTGTCACAGCGAAATCGGCCACTTTGTCGCTGGCGGCATTGAGAGCCACCAACTTGACATCGTCATTACGTACAGGCATCACGATATTAGCATCCTCACCAGGTACGAAGGTGACACCATATTTCTCGGCAGCATTCTCGGCAGGATTCATCTGGGGACTTGCCCAGTCTGTGTAGTCGCCTGTGCAACTGGCGAGCACAAGGCCCACCAAAGTTGCAACGCTATATTGAAATATCTTTTTCATAATTCTGTTACCTTTTTATTATTTAACTTCACCAGTCATGTTATCGAAGTCTACATAGAGTTTCTGGCCAGCAGATACACCTACAGAGTAATCTGCTCCGACATTCTCGGCCCAGTTCTGTGGGATGTCGACCGTACGCCAGTAGATATTGCCCTTGTAGAGTGTGAACTCTGTGCGCCACCAGTCGAAGCCTGGCACCTTCACATAAGCACGCAACTCACCACCGCCAGTAAATGCGGGAGACTCCCAAATACTGTTGCCAGAAGGTACAGCAAATGTCGTACTTTCGCTCCAGTCGCCACCTGTGCAAGCACCGATGATACCTGCTACACCAGGTTCTACCTTCAGGGTGAACTGCTGGGCATTGTCAACAATCTCGCAAGTGAAGTGGAGTACATACCAACCACCATTGTCGACTTTGATATTGCCACCTTCGCCATTGCTGATTCCGGCATTTGCGTTGTCCTCAATGACCTTGATGCGGTCATAGCCGCGCCAGTCGCCATTTTCAAGACCCCACTTGAACTCGCCGCCAGCGGGTATATAAACCATGGTGAAGAAATCACCAGAGAGTCCGAATACAGGTGTCAGCACTTTCCAACTCTTCCAAGGATCTTGGATAGAAGAGCCAACCACGAAGATCTGTGTCGGCAGTTTGGCAGGAGGCGTGATGAAGGTTGCCAAAACGCTAGGCAGGGTGATGATATTTGAGAAAGTTTCACCAGTGCCCGTCGCATCCATGATAGCACGCAGGCGGATTGACACCTTGCGAGGTACCGACTGGAATGCGGCATCGGGATTAGCCTCCTTGAAGAGGTTGACGATGGCCTCGTTCATTTCATTTGCCGATACGGCAATATTGGAGGCATCGGTCGAACTTGACATCAGTTCCTTGAATGCGCCAGTTGCAAAGTCGCCTTCGGCGAGTGCAACCTGTGGGAAATAGCGGGTCACATAGGGAACACCGCCATAGTTCGGCTGATTGCATGTCAGTACGACATTCTCAGCATTGATCAGGTCGTATGTGTTGTTGACCGCATTGCCTGGCATGTTCAGCGTGAAAGTTGTGCTGGCCTGACTCAGGTCGAGGGTCGGATTGCTGTCGCGGTCTTCCTCGCAGGATGTCAGCATCAGCGGCAAAACCAGTGCGGGCAGCAATATGGCTTTAAATATATGTTTCATAACTATTGTCATTTTTTATCGTTCATAGAATTAATAGCCCGTATTCTGCGTCATGTTCGGGTTGTTGCTGATATCGGTAGCAGGAATGGGATAGATGTTGAAACGCTTGTCAACAGATGTGCCGGTAGCGACACCACCCTTGAAATCCCAAATATATTTGCTTCCGGTGAAGAGTCCGAAACGGACCAAATCTGAGCGACGACGGCCTTCCATGTAGAACTCACGGCACCACTCATCAACCAGCATATCAAGGTTGATAGAGGTGATCGGTGTGGCGTGTGCACGATTACGGAGCACGTTCACATCCTCGATAGCCTGAGCATCGTTGCCGCCCAGACGATACTGAGCCTCAGCACGTGTGAGATACATCTCTGCCAGACGGAACAAAGGAATGTCGGTATCAGAGAATGTGGCATCGCTCGGGGTGCTGTTGTCAGAACGGCGGTTCTGCCATTTCACAATCGAGAGTCCATTGGTAAAGCCAGTAATCTGTTTGTTAGTCAGGGTACGAATACCACCACCAACACCAGCATAGAACATCGCACGATCATCACCAGCCACCTGGATCATCTTGGCGGTAGAACCACCCAGTACCTCATCGGCAGCAATGACTTCTTCTTCGGTCAGGAAACCTCTTGGCTTTCCGTTAGCATCTACGATACCATGTGTTTTCTTGTATTCCTCAATGGGGTTCACCTTCGTGTCCTTGTCGGCCTCATCCTTAGGAGCCATCGGAACAGTTTTCAGGTCGCTGAAGAATTTCTGAACGAGAGCCTGACGCGCGAAGTTACAACTCCAACCACCGGAGATACCGTTATAAGGCATACCTGATACACGCGTAGAACTGACAAGATAGGTAGAGCCAGAGTATTCCTGGGTCTTCTTACCATCTTGGCGAATCGGGAAGATAATCTCCTTCATGGCCTGCTGGTTCACATCGTTATCGCCCATGAACACCTGCTCATAGCCTGTATAGCCGTTGGCATTGGTGGCTGTAGAGATGGCGTACTTGCCGCTGTTGATAACCTTGTTACAATAGTCGATGGCTTTCTGGTAATCCTTGGTAGCACCATCGGTGTAGATCTCAGAATTGAGGGCCAGACGGGCATGAAGGGCGTAGGCAGCACCTTGGTCGGCACGACCGAAGTTGGTAGAATTGTTATATTCTCCTATAGGCGCCAACAGTCCTTCGACCTCGGTCAGTTCCTGATCGATCCAGTCATAGAGATCCTTACCAGCCTTCTCAACAGGCAGGATGCTGGGATCGTACTCCAACTTAAACGGAGCCTTGTGGAAGAGGTCTAGGAAATAGTAGAAATGGAGGGCACGCAAGAAGCGAACCTCTGCCAGATAGTGAGACCACTCACCTTCAGTGCGGCTGGCATTATCTGTCAAGAAGGAGTTGAAAAGCGTGACGTCAAAAGCCAAGCGCATATAGGCCCAGCGGGTACGCTTACTATCCTTACTCCAAGCGATGTTGGTAATGGCAGGAATGTCAGCGTCGTTCTGCCATGCCCAGAGACATTCGTCAGAGCAGAGGGTCTCCAGATTAAAGATGGTACGGTAGAATCCGCTCTCACCTTCATCATCACTGATATCACCCTTTCCGGCAGGTCCTGACTGACCTGTCACACCCAGTGTGGCATATTGTTTTGCTAACAGTTCAATAGGGTCGGCGGTCGTTGACGACTGTGGATCTACAGAAGAGATATTCAGTTCGTCAGTGCAAGCGGTGAGACCTGCAAGCATCAAACCGGCGACGGCTGTTTTGATCATTATCTTTTTCATAATCTCTGTTCCTTATTTAATTAGAAGTTAAGATTGAGTCCGAGTTGGATGCTCAAAGGACGTGGGTAGGGATTAGAGTCGATACCAGAAGAAACCTCTGGGTCGATACCCTTGTACTTAGTGATGATGAACGGGTTCTGCAAGGTTGCATAGACACGTCCGTTCAGATAACTGTCATACGACTTGAATGAGTAGCCGAGTGTGATGTTCGTACACTTCAGGTAAGAAGCGTTGCGTACGAAATAGTCGCTCATATAGTTCTCATTAGAGTAGGTGTTGGCAGCAGCCGTCCAGCCGAGTTCAATAGCCTCGGGAGTGGTGTTGCGCCATGCACTGTTGGCAAACAGACCTGGACCTACGTTGGCATTACGTGACAGGAAGTCGTAGTAGACATAGTTGCCGATAGAAGCATGGAAGGCGGCACTCAGATCCCAGTTCTTATAGAGGAACTTGGTGGTTGCACCCATGATGACATCAGCAGCCGGGCTCTTGTAATAGTAACCGTCGTCGGAGTTAATCTTTCCGTCGGCATTACGGTCAACGAACACACCCTCCAGCGGGTTGCCGTTCTCGTCGTAGACCTGCTGGTATACGAAGAATGAGTTGATGGGCTCACCCACCTTGTGGCGCTGGATCTTGGTGTTGTTACCACGGGAAATCTTGTCTCCGGCTGTCACATAGTCTGCGCTACCGGTGTTCAGTTCGGTAATCTCATTGTGGTTCCAACCTACATTATAGGTCAACTGCCAGGTAAAGTCGTTTGTAACGATAGGCTTCACGTCGAAGGCCAACTCAACACCGTAGTTCTTCAGTGATCCGATGTTGCGGAGTTGCTGGTCGCCGAAGTTGGTACCTGCGGGGATGTCAACTCTTGCCAACAGGTCGGTTGTCTCGCGGAGGTAAGCGTCGAGGTTGACGCCAAAGCGTCCGTTCAGAACCATCAGGTCAAGACCGGCATTGTAGGTGGTGGTCTTCTCCCAAGTCAACTCTGTATTGTAGTTGTTGGGACGCGCTGTATAGTTATAGGTATCACCGAAGGGATATTGTGCATACGAGTTACTGCGCACATAGAGCGGCAGATAGTAGAAGTCATCGATGCCGTTCTGCTGACCGGTCTTACCCCAGCCGAGGCGCAGTTTCAATTCGTCGAGCCAATTGCTATTCTTCAGGAAAGGCTCGTTGTTGATCTTCCATGCAAGCGCCACAGAGGGGAAGTAACCCCACTTCTTACCTTTTGCAAAGCGTGAAGAACCATCGGCACGGAAGGTTGCTGTCAACATATAGCGGTCGAGCAGGTTGTAGTTCAGACGACCGAAATAAGACACCAGTGAGTTGTGGGATGTCCACTCTTTCTCTTCACGGAGAGACGGATTATTGGCGTTTCCGGTATAAGGATCGGTTCCCTGACCCTCCTCGTAACCTGTACGATGGTAGTGGCTCTGTTCGGCACCTGCCATGATATCGATGTTATGAGCACCGATCTCCTTCATATACTGGGCATAAGCGCTACCTACGATGTTGTATTTCCAGTAATTGGTAATACCATCCCATCCGAAGTAGTTGGCACCGTATGACTCGTGGGCACTCCAGTCGTCCTGATGAGAATCAGTGTACTGTGCACCGAGGCTGGCATGCAGATGAAGATCTTCCAGGAACGGAAGGGTATAATCGGCCTCGATATTGCCAGAATAGTCGTAAGCACGAGCCTTGCAAGTGACAAGGTTCAGCAGAGCGACAGGATTCTGAGGCGCATTGGAGTTTGTTGTCTTGGTCCATGTGGGATCCTTGATGGCATCAGATGCACCTTGAAGGGTCTGGTAATAGTAACCCGTGAAACGACCATCGGGACCAGCCATATAGACGTCACGAGTAGGATCCATTGCCAATGCACCGCCAATCACAGCGCCTGCATCCACATAGTTATTCTTCTCGTACATGAACTTCGAAGTGATGTTCAGTTTCAGTTTGTCATTCAACAGGCTGGGGGAGAGGTTCAAACCAACGTTGGCACGATTCATCTTCGACTCCTTGATAATACCTTTGGCAGTATTAACACCTGCAGAGAAACGATAAGGCATATTCTTCAGGCCTCCTGAAACAGAAACAGTGTGCTGTGTACTGACAGCAGTGCGGAAAATCTCGTCCTGCCAGTCGGTATCGGCATCGCCAAGTGCACTTGCGTCCAGTCCGTCGATGCTGGAAATCAATTTCTTATAACCGGCAGCGTCGAGAACATCATACTTCTTGGCAATCGTAGAAATGGTGATGTCGCCATTGTAACTGATCTTAGGTGCAGAACCGCCCTTACCCTTCTTGGTTGTGACGATGATGACACCATTAGAGGCACGGCTACCATAGATGGCTGTGGCCGAGGCATCCTTCAACACCGTGAAGGTCTCGATATCGTTAGGATTGACCATAGCCAGAATGTTGGTCATACCCTTTGCTGTTTCGTTGTCAATGACCAGACCGTCGATAACAAACAAGGGGTCATTGGAGGCACTCAGAGAGGCACCACCACGGATGCGGATCTGTGCGCCGGCACCAGGGGCACCACCGCTGGTAATAACATCAACACCTGCGACTTTACCTACAAGCATATCGCTTGCGTTGTTCGTGATACCCTTGGACAATTCATCGGGCTTCATGGCTGTCACAGAACCTGTCAGATCAGATTTCTTTGCACGACCGTAACCGATGACCACCACGTTCTGCAGAACCTGTGCATCGTCTACGAGTGTAACAATTACGCTTGGTGCAGCCTTCACTGTAGCGGTCTGATAACCGATGTAAGAGATTGTAATGTCTGCACCTTGATTGGCTTTCAGCGCGAAATTACCGTCGAAATCGGTGACAGTAGCGGCTTGTGTGCCGTCAACGCGCACCGTTGCGCCGATAATGGGTTCGCCTGTAGCATCTTTCACATGGCCTTTGACTTCGATCTGAGCAAAGGCGCCTACCGATAGGAACAGGCCTAACAAAAGGCCGAACATCCTAAGCGGAAACTGAATGTTTACCTGCTTCATCATTACATTTAATTAGAGTTAATTAATTACTATATATTTTTATCAGTCATTTCGTTATTAGTCATTCTCCGACGGTGCAAAATTAAGAATCTTTTCGCCTCATTATACTTTTTTCGGTTTAAAATCGTTATTAGGAACGTGCAAACGTTTGCATTGACATACATCAATTTTGAGGGAGAAAAGTGAATAGTGAATAGTGAAAAGTTGTATCTTTGCACTTGAAAACTAAAAACAAGATGGAAAAAAACGGCCCACTGACAATGAAGGATATCGCTCGGGAATTAGGAATTTCCGTTGCTACGGTGTCGCGCGCGCTGAAGGATTCGCCCCGCATCAGCGAGGAACGTCGTAAGGCAATCCAGGCGTATGCGCGCGAACATAATTTCTATCCTAATGCCATCGGTGAGGCTTTGCGTCACAGTCGGGTGATGCCCCAGCGCATTATCGGCGTCATCGTGCCTGAGTTCACGCATTATTATTTCTCTTCCATTCTGACTGGTATTGAGGAGGCGGCTTCTGCACGTGGCTATCATATCATGGTGGCACTGAGCGACGAGAAATATGAGCGCGAGGCCCGTATCTGCGAATCGTTTCACCGATATAAGGTCTGTGGTGTGATTGTGTCTCAGGCCAAGGACACGCGCAATTACGACCATTACCAGAAACTGATTGATGCCGGTATTCCCTTGGTGTTTTACGACAGGATCTGTACGGGCGTGAATGCCAGTCGTGTGGTGGTCGACGACTATATGGGGACTTATAATGCTGTGACCCATCTGATAGAAACGGGGTGTCAGCGCATTGCCTTTTATGGAGGTCCGATGCAGTTGGAAATCTCGAAGAACCGCTATAACGGCTATAAGGATGCGTTGTTGAAGCACGGATTGGCTGTTGACGAATCCATCGTGCGTATTTGTGACAATCGTGCGGAGGCAGAGACGATAACGCCTGAGATTTTGTCGCTTGACCATCGACCAGACGGTTTCTTTGCCGTTAATGACGATACGGCCATCGGTATCCTGTATACCGTAAAGCGGGCCGGCTTTAAGGTGCCTGACGACATCAGTATCTGTGGCTTTACCAACGGTCAGCGGGCCATCGCTTGTGACCCGATGCTTACCACAGTGGAACAACGTGGTCGTCTGGTGGGCGAAGAGGCTGCAGAGATCCTGATCGACAAGGTGGAGGGCCTTTCTCCTTTAGAGAAGGTTGAGAAGCGCGTTGTCCGCACCCGCCTGATTATAAGAGGAACGACGAAGTAGTTCAGGGTTTAGAGTTTTTAGTTGATAGTTTAAAGTTTATAGTTAAGATATGAAGCAAAAGCCGGATTTAAGTTTTTGGAATTTGTGGAATCTGAGTTTCGGATTCTTTGGCGTTCAGATAGCCTACGCCTTGCAGAGTGCAAATATCTCGCGAATCTTCGCCACACTGGGAGCAGACCCGCATAACCTCAGTTATTTCTGGATCCTGCCCCCGTTGATGGGCATTCTTGTGCAACCGATTGTGGGAACGCTGAGCGATAAGACCTGGACCCGCTTCGGCCGTCGTATCCCTTATCTGTTTGTGGGAGCGGCCGTTGCTGTGCTGGTGATGTGTCTGTTGCCGAATTCCGGTTCCTTAGGGCTCACCATCAGTGCTGCCATGATGTTCGGACTCGTTGCCCTGATGTTTCTCGATACAAGTATCAACATGGCCATGCAGCCATTCAAGATGCTGGTGGGAGACATGGTCAACGAGAAGCAGAAAGCCAAGGCCTACAGCATCCAGTCGTTCCTTTGCAATGCAGGAAGCGTGATGGGTTATGTATTCCCGTTTGTCTTTACGTTTATCGGCATCAGCAATGTGGCAGAGAAGGGCGTGGTGCCCGATTCGGTCATCTGGTCGTTCTATATTGGTGCTGCCATTCTGATTCTCTGTGTAATCTATACCACATCGAAGGTGAAAGAGTGGAATCCGCAGGAATATGCGGCGTATAATGGAAAATCTGAAGACTCTGAAAAATCAGAAGATTCCGGCAACTGGATTACTCTGCTCAAGAATGCCCCCTCTACGTTCTGGAAGGTCGGACTGGTGCAGTTCTTCAGTTGGGCAGCGATGCTTTATATGTGGAATTATACGACGGGTGCCATTGCCGAGGTGGTCTGGAACACATCCGATCCTGCCAGTGAAGCATTCCAGGAGGCTGGTAACTGGGTAGGCATCCTCTTCGCCGTGCAGGCCGTAGGCTCTGTGATCTGGGCAGCCTTGCTTCCGCAGTTCAAGAATACGAAGTTGGCTTATTCGCTGAGTCTGGTAATCGGTGCTATTGGTTTCATGATGGTACCTTATATCCATGACCAGTACCTGCAGTTTGTACCCTTCCTGATGATTGGTTGTGCTTGGGCTGCGATGCTGGCCATGCCGTTCACCTTTGTGACGAATGCCCTGCAGGGCTATGGTCACATGGGAGCCTATCTGGGATTGTTTAATGGCACCATCTGCATTCCGCAGATAATAGCAGCCGTTTGTGGCGGTGCCATCCTCTCGCTCATCGGCCACCATCAGTCGTCGATGATGATGGTTGCAGGCGTCAGTTTCCTTATCGCTTCAGCCTGTGTATTTGTGATTAAGGTAAAAAAGTAAGAAGGTAAAAAAGAGAAGTTATGGAACAAAGTGTGTTATTTGAAATCTGTGGCTGGTTGGCCAGCATCACGATGATTCTGGGTTATCTGCCCCAAGCCATTCATACGATTCGCACCCGCGAAACTGATAGTATTGCTCTGCCTACATTCTTGATGATGGCTGTTGGCGGAGCCTGTTTTATGTTACAGGGAATATTGCATAAGCCTGATATCCTCTGGGCACTGTTCCTCACTAACCTCGTTACCACGACCTGTAGTCTGATTGTTTTCGGCATCAAGGTCTACAATGATTATATTAAGAAGTAAGATGTGCAACCGTTTGCACAGAAAATAATAAGCAAATTATCTATGAAACTACAATTTAACCTGGAATATCAGACCACCTTTGGTGAAGAACTGGTACTGAACGTCCTTTCGGAGAAGAAGGTCGAGCAGCACAAGATGTCTACACTTGACGGTCTTCATTGGACTTGTGAGTTGAACAAGACCATGAAGACAAGTGCTTACACAGACTATTATTATAGTGTGTACCGTGGAGATCAGGAGACCCGTCATGAGTGGCTCACAGAACCGCATCGTCTGGAGTTTGCCGCTATCAGGGGCATCCGTTATACCGTCTATGACCATTGGATTGATATCCCTGAAGACAGTTATATGTACTCATCGGCTATTACAGACTGTGTGGCAGCCCGTAAACAGAAGATGAGTGAGTTGGAGGAGTATGGAAAGACGGTTCGCCTGAAGGTACGTGCTCCGCAACTGCGGGGCAATGAGCGACTGGCACTTCTTGGTGGTGGTGAGGCTCTTGGCAACTGGGAAGCCAAACGTGCCCTGAATATGACAGAGCACGAGAGTAATGAGTGGGTCATCAGCCTGAATGCCGACAAACTGCCAAGGACATTTGAGTTTAAGTTTGTGGTACTTGATGAAGAGACGGATGTAACGCCACTTTGGGAAAACGGCATGAACCGCACAATCACCCTGCCTGATATCGAATTGGGCGAGGTGGTGGTCTATGAACTGACACAGGCTTACTTCTCCATCTACCCGTGGAAGGCTGCAGGAACGGTAATACCCATCTTCTCACTCCGCAGTGAGGGGAGTTTTGGTGTTG
>Ga0310690_10001485_pt1 | contig 41456 bp, 61 predicted proteins | sample AusTroGonzalo_MG_2_FD_207661 | JGI IMG/M metagenome (GOLD analysis project Ga0310690, IMG submission 207661) | Bovine rumen microbial communities from tropical cattle in Woodstock, Queensland, Australia - Gonzalo_04 (v2) (version 2) | ecosystem: Host-associated > Mammals > Digestive system >... | reverse complement strand
TCCAAAGCCCATTTGCAGTTTGGTTTAATGTCATATTAACGAACAGTTCTTTATTGCCAAGAGCGCCCCATGAAGCCTCTAAACTTTTCCATAAGCCTTTTGCAGTTTGATTCAGTGTAAGATTGACATATAATTCTTTAATCCCTAAAGCCTCCCAAGCTTTTTTTAGTAATGTCCATATATCATCTACTGTATTAGATGGCTTTATAGGCACTTCAATATCCTTAATATCATCAAGGACGCTCCAATCGCCTTTGTTCAAATTTACATCAATATCAGCATCAGGTATATCTATGTGGTCAGGAATATCTATTCCAGGCGTATCATCATCTTTAGGGCCAAACAACCATTTGAACCAGTCTGGTATATGAATACTAAACAGGTTTTTCAACGCATCCCAAATAGCACCAATCAGTTTAGGCAACTGACTGATGCCCCATGCGGCAATAGCAACACTGCCGATACCAAACAGCCATTTCAGCCAATCCGGCCACCCACTAGTTAGTTCAGCTAAATCTTTCCAAAAACCTTCCAATGGCTTTTCTTCAAAAGCTATACCGCCGCCGGAAGAACCGCCACTGCCTCCGGAGGAACCTCCACTACCAGAACTACCGCCTATATCTTTATCCAACTTGTTTATTTCATCGAAGCCCATAATGCTTCGTTTCAGTTTTTCAACTTTATCGGTTGCGCTGCTTGCACTTGAACCAACACTACCGTATGATACTGCAACCTTCTTTGCAACGGTATAAGTAGACGAACCGCTTAAAGCAGAGAAGAACATATTGATTGCATTTAGCAAGGCAACAAATTTATCAATCACAAAATCAATAGCGGGGGCCAGTGCTTCAAGTAATGGAGCAGTCATAGCCCCTAAACTATTTTTCAGATAATTAGTAGAAGTCGCCAACTGGTTCATACTCTTTGCAAAATGCCCGTTGACAGCACTACTCCACTTATATAGGTTATTAATTCCATCCTTAAAAGCGGATGTAATTTCTTTGATGATTGTACGAATAAAGCGATAATAAGCAACCCGTTTCAAGGCTTGCCAGAACGTCGCTATGCCAGCCGTACCTTTCTTTGCGGCCTTACCAGCCTGTTCAGAACTCTGTCCAAAATGCCTTACTTGCGGCTCGGCTTTACCAGCTTGTGTGCCAGCATTTTGTGTTTCATTAGCAGACTGTTTCGCGCCAGCCGCCAAATCACGACAACCGCCACCAGCACCAGTCGCCGCGCCCCTCAAATTATTAGCAGAAGAAGCAAGACGGTCAAGCGCACTCACCGCACCATTTGCGGATGAAGTAATTTGAATGTCAAGATTATCAATCGTTGCCATTTTCGCTTACCTCCTGCTTCTTCGCTTCTTTCCGGCGCTTCTTCTCCGCATCGCTTGCGGCCCGTCGTTGCGCCAGTGCCTTTTTGTAGTTCTCTATGTCTTTGGCTCGTTGCCGTTCGTCCGCTTCCTTCTGTGTCAACGGCCACGGTTCATCGGGGAACTTCCCCGGCTTCGCATCCTTCACAAAAGGCTTCATCATCGGTGACGCGCACAACAGTGCGTCAAATATGTATGCCGCCTGTCGCCACCGCGCCCATTCTTCCTGTCGTTGTTTCATTTGATGGGCCTCCCGGTAAGCTCTCGCCAGCCAACAAGGCCCATTCCAATACTCATCGTATGACATTCCCATTGCCATATACACAGGGAACATCTTTATGAAAAATTCGGTTAACGTGATTTCTGACGGTTCAGATTCTAAATCGTCGCCGTCCACTTCAAGTTTCCCTCGTTGTCCTCGTCATCATTACGCAGCGAATTGTAGGTTTCCGAAACCATGATTCGCAGCGTTTCAAGCAACTTCTCCTGGTTGCCGATTTGCTCCAACAGCTTTTCAATTACACGGCTGCTGGTGTTCCTATGGTTCTTGTAGAACGCCCCGGCCCACAGCATGTCCAACTCCAACAGCGGGGTTGTTCCGCTTTCACCGGGCTTGAATCCCGCCGCCTCCATGCGCTTCACGGCTTCGCGGCTGTATTCCAAACAGTAGTGCTTCCCATCGTAGTCAAAGTTGATCTGATTGACTTTCTTTTCCTCCATCTTTTTAACCCTCTCTTTTTTATTGTGTAGGCGGGAGCGCGATACTCCCGCCCTTATACCCGTCAAGCGCTAACGGTGGTATCGTCCACCAGCGCAGAAGTCATGGTCAGGGTGATGGTCATGTTGCGAACGGTGTTCGCGTCGCCGCCGTTCCAATACACGTCCAAAAAGCCCTTACCAGCGAACTTGCCGTCGTGACCGTCCGGGGTGATGCCATCGGACGCAGCGCCGAACCACTCGGCCACATCCTGCTCCACGCCCTTCAACGCCTTGATAGCACGGTAAGTCGCAAGATCATAGTTGCAGGTGTACTGCTTCTGCGGATTGTCCTGCAAGCCCTCAATGTAGGTCTTGATGTTGTCGCTCTGGGTAGTAGTCTCTAACTGGTCTGGGGCCGTAGCCTGGTCAGGATCAGTCTTGAAATCGAACAGCTTAGTCCAAGTAGTCGAAACCTTGTACATGAAATAGCTGTGCTGGGTAGAAATCGGGGTGGTAGAAGCCGCCATACAATCATCTCCTATACACAATGTTGTCTTTACTGACGGTCGCTATCCAGCGGCCAGTCATACGGTAGATAGTTCCATCGTCTATGTTGGGAACAGGGTTCAAAAACGTGCGCGTAAAGCCCATCCCGACAAACATGCCGTCTATAAACGCGGCAATGCTCTTGCACTCGGCTTTCTTACCCTTGTTCTTATTACTGAAAATATCCACCTGATACATCACGTCTGCGAAATTCTCAATGCCGCCCGTGTCACGGGTCGCCTTATTTACGGTATTATCCTGCTCCACAATGTACACAGCGGGGAACTTCGACGGGGCATTGACGTACTCGCCCACGACATACGCGCCGGGGAACTCTGCGCGAACGGCTGTAGCAATCTCGGTAAACAGTTCATTTTCAATGTCGATCATGTCCCGAATACCTCCTTTGCTATCCGCTCTATATCATCCGCAACAGACTTTACAGCCTTGTAGAACGGCATTGATGCCGGTACACCGTGGGTCAGATGTACCTTACCGTCTGCACCTTTAAAGCCCCAAACTTGCTTCTTGCCGTTGCCCTTGCCATAACTGCCTATGGTGTAGCCAAGGCCAGCGCCTAACGGGTTCGGGGAACTTCCCACGCCCCCGTTATAATACACGCCAGCGCCGAACTCCATGAACACAGCATCCTCGCCGTTGGCTATTACCAACGTCATGTTGCCGTTGTCCTCAACAACCACATCCACGCTGCCAATAACCGCACCTTCACCTATTAGGTCATCTGCAACCGCGCTGTTAAACACCGCACTTGCGTCCTTTGCAATGAAGTAAGCTACACGCTGCCGTAGTTCCTCGGTCTTGCGCTGCACCCACGCGGAATACTCGCGTATCTCTTTTACCGCCGCGTCTATGCTTGCCGGGTCGAAGATGTCAATGTGTATCGTCCTGCTCACGCACTGACACCGCCCGAAACCTTACCGCTTGTTACGCTAACTTTCGTTATCGCTATCACGGTGCTGCCGAAGTTCGGCAACCCGCGCCCAACCTTGCGCACGATGTAGTCCCAAGGCGTCACGATCTCGCCGTCTGCGTTGACTTTCAGTGCGCCGTTCTCGTCGAGTTCGGGTTCACTGTCTATCCACAGCACCGCGTATTCGTTAATGGGTATATCGCGGTCGCCGGTCACGATCTGCTTGTCATAGCTGTCATCGTCGCCAAACTCCCTTGAAAGGACGTTACCCTTTGCGGGACTGATATTGGCAAACGCCTGAACAGGTTTTCCGTAGGTAGTGGACGTTCCGATCTGGTTACCGTATTCGTCGTAGTCCTCAACCACGTCGCCCAACAGCGCATACCAGAACGGTTGCTTGTTTCTGAAACATATCCTACCCATTAGCCGCCACCGCCCAACTTGGCCTGTGCAATGACATTGCCGCGAATATAACGTACCATGTCAGGATATGCGAAGTGCCGATGGATGCCGTTTTCAACTGAAACCGTTTCACCTTCCATGCCGCGCTGTGTAAACCCGTTCACCACGGCGTAGACTTGCGTCATTTCATAGGCGGCAGGAACATCATCCGGCATGTCATCCGGGTTGTAGCTGAACCGCCATTGGAGGATTTCAGTCTTGGCAAGCGTCAGGTATGACGTTATGGTTTCATCATCAGGCGCGTCAGGCCCCATGATGGTCTTGACCATTGCCAGCTTTTCTTCGGTGGTCATCCTCGGCACTTCCTTTCAGGCCATTAGCCGCTAACCACAGCGGGCGCGGAAACGTAGATGCCGTTCTTCTTCTGGTTCTTCACCCACGCGCCGTGATACTCACGGAAATCGTACAGCCAACCGCGCGCCTGCTGATTCTCACGGGGGGAGAACACACGCGGGTCGGCCATCTTCACAGCCTGCATAATCGCGCTTGGATGCACGATCATGTAGTTGATGGTCGCACCAGAAGCGGTATAGCCGCCAGCATCATCATGCGCAGACGCAGCGTTCTTAGTCGCGGCGGTATTGAACCGACCCGACGGAACGGTAATCACGCGCATGTCGTTGTAAATCTCCACGTTATAGTCGATGTCGCGGTCGGCGTTCTCGATCATACGGGTAATGCCGCCCTTAATCAGCTTATAGGTCGTGGGATTCACGAACAGGATTCGGCCCTCATACGGCACTTCCAGATCATCCAGCGCGGCGGTCGCATCGTCGATAGACGCAATAGTAGCGGAGGAAGTAGACAGGGTTTCAGTCTGCTTATTCCCACTCGCAGCGCCATCGGCGTAGGTAGCAAAGCGCAGAAGGTCACGCTCCGGGACAACCTTAGTGCGCATGAACTCACCGGCCAGAGTGCCGAAAGCCATACCCATACTCTCGTCGTTGTCCAGAACGTCAACCATGAACTGACGGCCCCTATCCCACTGGGGAGCATAAGCCCTCCAACTGGAAGTCACGTCGCCACGAACAAAGCCATCGTTGCGGCTGTAGTCGGCCAGACCAACCATGTCAGTCTCAAACAGGTAGAAGGTGTGATACTCGTCAGACCAGCGTACCCTGTCCTGAACGGTATCGAAGATAGCGGTCTTAGACGCAGCCTTGTAAATCTCGTCCAGAATCGGCAGATACCGAGACGCAAGGCCGATGCTATTAGCAATAACAGGAGAAACAGTAGTCGCCATTGTCTATCATCCTTTCATCGGTGTAGTGGCGCTCCCATCCAACGCCGCATCTGTTCCATATCGGAATCAGTGGTAGTGTTTTTCGTAGGCGGTACACCCGTGGATAGGCCGGGTTGCCTATTCAGCGCTTCGTTATTCAGGCGCGTTTTAGTCGCCTCTACAAACGCTTTAAGAGCATCGAACACGGCGTTCATGTCGCCATTAGCCATAGCGTTTGCGGCTTGCGCAGCGGTTTCGGTATCAAACCCGACTTCCAACGCCTTGTTGGTATAGTCGGTGACGGCCTTTTCCTTGCGCAGCGTTTCCAATTCATCCCGCATAGCCTTTTCCTGTTCAGCGCGTTCGACTTCGGCAAGTTTGCTCTTGTCCATCTGCTCATTTCTCTGTCGCTTATACTCGGCGGCTTCGCTATTCGCTTTGGACAGGGAGGCTTTCAGCTTGTCAACCTCGGCCTTCAACTTATCAACTTCGTCGTTATTCGCAGGTTCAGTCTTTGCGGATTCAGTATGCTCCGTATTGGTAGCAACTGTTTCGGCAGTAACAACAACATTCTGTTCGTCCATTTTCCTTGTCTCCTTTGCGTTTAACGAGGCACTTCACTGTGCGCAATTTTCCGTTTTATCGACTTGTCATGTCGTTTGCGTTTTTTAACGTCCTTCACTGGACATATGTGAATGGCTATTCATAAGTTAGCCAACACAAACAATTTATATCCTGTTCAGGTATTCCCCATTGTCCGGGGTATTGTGTCCGTTCACCAATGCTACTGTAAAAGTAGCCATCAATCGGGGCAGACACGCCATCCAACCATATATGCTCATCCCTGGACGTAGGTAGCATCATGCAATGCCATGTCTTGCTTTTCGCACCAGCGCGAACAGCCGTATCATAAGCTGCCGCATTCGCGTCCCTATGGGCCTCTGTAGCGGCGATACGCGCTATGTCGTATACATCGCCGCCGTTTTCGTAGTAGTCCCAAACCCTGTCCTTCCAAGTCTTGCCGTCTATCATTTCATAAATGACAGAATCCCTTGTTTCATCGGAAGGGTGTATGCTTGTCCCCATCGAAGTGTTGACGCTCTCAACGCCATTCAGATAAGCCAACAGAAACAAATCAAACAGTTCGTCTATAATGTCCTCTGCATCCTTCTTTGACTTGATGCGCCCGTTTTCAAAATGGACAGTCAGTTTGTCCTCTAAGGCATTAATCTCGTCAAACGGGAGAATGGTCACGATATATCACCACTCAATCTCCACAAGCCCCATATCTGCCAACTTTTCAGCACGTTCCCACGTCACTTCATGGATATTCCCAACATATTGATCTTTGTTCAGTTCAATGTCAAAATAGTGCTTAATAGCCTTTACTTCAACCTTCGTTTTCCTGTCGCGTTCATACTGCGCCTTGCCCTTTGCCAACACAGTCTCGTAATGGCTTTCGCGTGGCGCTACAGTAAACTTCCTAACACCCTTGTAGATCGCGTCAATCGGTATGTCATCCATGTCAAACGGCAGTATGAATCCCGTCTTGCCGTTTACCACGCCCTGTTCACATGCCACAGGGATTTCAGTACAGATAACCGGCGTTCCCACGCTCAACGCTTCCACAATGCTGTAACTGTAGCCCTCGGTGTCCGAAAGCTGAACAAGGTAATCCGCGTCGGCTATGAAGTCCAGAACGTCGTGACGCGCCGGTAGAACGCTTACACTCTTATTCGGGAACTCTTTGGGCTTATCGGTGAATATCAGCCAATGGAACGGTATCTTTGCTTCGTCCAATGCCTCTGCAAGTCGCACCATACGCGCAAATCCCTTTTCAGGCGTCAGTCGCGTCGCGCTTACCAGTTTCAACACCTTATGTGGCTTCTTCACCGTGTACGGGTTGTACATCGTTACAATATCCTTCGCCCATTCAAAGTGTTCACGGATGCCGTTCGTAGTGTTATCCGCAACCCCAAACCGATCTGTAATTCGTTCATCCATACACGGATTCAAGTGACGGCAAATATAATCCGCATGGAACGTCTGAATGATTCGCTTTGCCGTGACATGTTCGATGATCTCATGACCATATCCGAAAATGAACACGTCGCAAATGATCTCGTCGCCATCCCTGTATTTGATGACCCTGCATACCTCGGAAATCTTCTTCATCATGGCAGGGTCGCCCCGTTGAAAAATCACGGTGAAGTCGTAATTCTTGCCATACTTCAAACCCATCTCATAGCAGTATGTTTCAATACCGCCACAGATATTGAAGTTCGGGAAATACAGCACATTCTTTAACCGAAGTGTTCTCATGGAAGAATCCCCTTTATCCGTAGATCACATAAGCTGCCCTCTCGCGGGAAGTTGTAATAGTAGGCGGGAACGCCTGAAAATACCGTAACGGGATCGCGCTCCAAAAGCGCGTTTGCGAAAAACCAATCATCACCGGCCCGAACGTCCTCAGGGAACTCGATGCCCTCCACAAAGTCCTTGCGGATAAACCTCGCAATCTGCGCACAGTACAGTCCCTTCGTGTCCTCCGTGACATCAAGGATTCTCCCGTCATTTACAATCAGGTTCATGCAGTAGATGTCAGCGCCGTCCAACCTGTCAATCAGTCCAGAGTACAATCCCGTGTTCACATAATCGTCGCTGTCGTGAATGTGAAAATATTCACCGTGCGCACATTCAAGAAGCCGATTTTTTGTGTAGGCCACACCCTTGTTGCCTCCATTGGAGGAAACCAGAAGGTTCAGCCCCGTGTTCCTGGCCTTGTATGCCAGCAGATATGCCAATGTGTTGTCAGTAGAACCGTCATCGCGAACAATTACCTCAATATCGTCGCGCCGTGGTAAATTGTCCAGCGCCTTGATGACAAGTTTCTCCTGGTTATACACAGGAATCAGGATTGACAGCTTCATACGCTTATCTCTCCACGAAGTTTTCTGTGGCAAAGGGAATTGTCGTTCCCCATCCATCGGTAGTTGTAAATCACGCGGTCATCGTGCTTGTGCTTTTGTTCCTGTTTCAGCACCCGAAGCAACCAGTCTGTGTCACAGCCAAGCCGAAGTTTTGGATTAAACAGTTCATTCCCGTAAATCCCATTCTTGAACGAGTACGCCCATACCGCGCAATTTATCATCAGCGTGTCCTTGTTTTGCAATGCCGCTAAGCGGCTCCCGTCGCACGTCCAATTATAGGACACCCAATCGTAGCCCTCGTGCATATTTCCAATAATGACGGACAGGTAATCGTCACTTATCTCGTCATCACAGTCGATAAACGCTATCCATTCGCCCTTTGCCAGAGAAAGCAGCGTATTTCGCGCCACGGGTTCCCCGCTGTTCAACTGTCGCGCATACACGACACCCTTGTACTCTCCAACGTACAGCGGAGCATTGTCGCTGCCGTCATCCACAATGACGATCTCAACGTTCGGATATTCCTGCATCTGCCGGTTCAGTTTTTCAAGAATCCCGCGCAATATCTTTTTGTCAGGGTTATAGGCGGGAATCAGAACCGACAGCATCCCGCTTGTCATACCGCACCGCCTGTAGCGTTTTCGCCATTGTCGTTGTCGCTCTCCACGATCTGCGCTTCACCTTGTCCGTTCGTCTGCTGCACCATCTGGTCAACCTTGTCAGGATCGCCCCAAATCATCTTCAAGTACGGCTGGGACATCTGAACATCCTTAACGGGGTCATTGGATATGCCCGACTTGCCAGCGGCCAGTTCAGGATGCATACCAGCGGCAAGCAACGTCTGGAACGCTTGGGCTTTGCTCTGTACGTTCGCCGTTTCGCCGTGGTCGAAGTGGAGTTCAAAGTCAGACAAGCTAATGTCCAACAGCCCCCGCCGATTCAAAATCTCCACAAAGATACGGTCGAACTGCTTATTGCTTTCCCTGAACAAATCCTCGGTGTTCCGCGCCGCGCAATCGGCTTGATACCAACCACTGTTTGCCAGCACCGCGCTACCGGTCGTGTCATACGTCGTGCCATGTTCGCTGACCAGCGGCATAGCGCAAATCCGCATAACCTCATTTTTCAGATGGTCAATCAGCACTTTCGTCTGTGTCTGGTCAAGCGGCTGACTAAGTATCTTAAAATCAGCCTTGTTTTCACCGATAGACTTCAACACGATCATCCCTGCGCGGCGAATATCGTTGCTTGTAGTCCCTTCCGGGAACTCGCAGTTCGTAGCCACAGCCAAAGACTGTATGAACTGCTCAACGCCGTCACAGGCATTGGAGATGATGTTGTTAATCTCATCCAATAGCGGCAGAACGCTTTCAAACGCGCCCATATTCACACTGTTATACCGATATTCGATAATCGGTATCAGCCCAAGGGTATTCGGCTCAACGCTGTCAACGGTAATCGCCGTCGCCAGGAAGTCATGGTTAACTTGCGTAGTCATCAGACGGCCCGTAGCGCTGCCGGAAAGGTGGTATACGGCGTCTTTCGTGAACACGTCGAACTTAGCCATACCCTCGGAAACAACCATGTTCACGCCCATTACAGGCTCGTTACCGGGGCGCAAACTGTAAACCACGAACGCCGAACGCGGGTCAAGCGCATAAGCATGTATCGGCGTTTCTGGGTCGCCGTTCCTGTCAGGCTCAATCAGGATTACGCCCTTGCCGACTGTATGGAACCAATTCACGGCCTGGTTGTCAGCGGCATGTTTGTACGAACGGTAAAGGAACTCGTTCAGCTTCTTTACCTTTCCCTGTTTGGAATTGTTACGCGCCACATAGAACGCGGGCTTCGTCAGGAAATAGCCATTTTTGAACGCCACAATCTCGTCGGCGTGGTTTTCCTGGACGATGTTCAGAATTTCCGGGCGCACTTCCTTCGTGCGTCCAAGTATCGGCTGTAGGTTGCGCCGATACCAGTACAGAAAATCTTCTTCCAACAGGTTCTTGACGTGATACGGCAACGCCGTATTCAACTCATACACCACATTCTCGGCGGTAATCTCGTCAGAAGTAGCGTAAATATCCAACCGCCCGAACAGGTTGTTGGATATGACAGAACGCTTGTTATCGTTATCCATACGCTACCTCCAAAAATTAAAGGAACCAACTTTCCGGAATTTCCGGATTGTTGGCTCCTTAGCCACTTCACCGCCGACCATTCGGCGTGTGGTATATGAATCCGTCTAACGTATAGTCACGGATTACTGTTCAATGTTTAACCGCTTCTTCCTCACGGTTTTGATATTCAGTGTTCCGTCAGGCTTCCTGAATATCTCGATTTCAAAACCTTTTGCCAGCCATTCGTTGATGGCGTCTATCTCTCTCTGCGTCAGCATACTTGCCTCCATAGCCTTATCTGCTATGAAGTATAGCATAAACTAACTATTTTGTCAAGCTATTTAGCTTGACATAACCGCACATTCGTGTTATCATATAAGCGAAGCAAGCACAGTGCTTCATTGTATTTCCCTCCTTTCCGTTTAAGCCGTATCGGGGCCACGACAACCGATACGGCACCTTTTTTAGAACGGCCTCTTGACTATCTCCACTTTATTCATCCCAAACGATTGAATAAACTCTGCAAGTTGTGCCATACCATCAGGCACATCGTCAAACTTATTGCGTCCAGCCATTGTCCAGCCACAAAGGAATTGCATGAACCGCTTATACTCTTTGCTATGAACAACTGAATCATCCTTGAACAGACAATGTTCCAACACCCACGGCTGGGCCATGACTATTCTTGTGTCTTTATTCGCTGTCGTGTACTTTGTCGTGATTTTCGTCCTGCCTCCGCAGTCTTTCACCATTCCCTGTATCTTCTCTGCCAGCTTCAATCCCGCCTGGTTGCTTTCAAACCGCGCCATGTGTACATTGTGCTTTAACAGCATTGCCGCAAGTCGCGGGTCTACCGTATTCGGCGCGTTGTTATCACATATCACGTCCTCGATATAGAAGTCAGGCCCATACTGATACGCAATCGGCATAAAGCAGTAGTCAACGCCTTTTGTCTTTCCGTCGCATACAGCCAGTATCGCATCAGGCTCACCGTCAGGCAGTTCAAAGTACCGACGCAGTTCATCAGCCGAATACAGAAGCCCTTCCCTCTCTATCGGCTCATTCATAAACAACGCCCTCCAGTTTACATCATCCATAATGTCGCGCTGCTCAATCAGTGCCTTTGTCGAATACCCAACCCCATACGGATAGTCGAAGTTGCTTTCATCATTTTCGTCCATTGCCGGTATCGTAATGAATCGTGCCCTGTCGCTCCCGCCATACTCCATCTCTAACCGCCCAAGTACGTCCCATACCGACCAGCGTGTGGCAATATGCAGTTCCTTACACCTGTCGCCTAATTTCCTTTGCCGCAAGTCCGTGTTGTATATTTCCCACAGCTTGTCCAGCCTGTCCTTCGACAACGCCACTTCAATACCGCTAACCAAGTCATCGCAATATAACAACGTCTGCGCCCTGTACAAACCGGCGTTGCCTGTCCCGATTGAAGTAAACTCTAATGTTTCAAACCTCTTGCGCTTACCCAAGTCTATCCGACAGTCCTTCGCGTTCGTACTCGATATTTCCACATCCGGGAATACTTCGCCCCACAAGTATTCCCCGTTCCTGTCCATTATCCTCAAACATTCGTCATACGCACCCCGCACCCACGAATTGCTATGCGAACCTGTCAGTATCGGACTGTCTGGGTATCTGCCAGCAAACCATGTAAGCCCGAATAAGGCCACTGTAGACTTCCCGACGCCAGGGGGTAGTGATACCCCTACCAAGTCCAGTCTATCGTCTGCAAGGGCCTGTATCGCGTCCACAACAACTTTCAACTGCTTCCTGCGCGGCGCATAGAATTTCTTCTTCGGTTCCCGGTTCCACTCCACAAATAACATGAAACTGTCCAAGTCCCACGGCGCAGCAGCCAATAGCACTTTCCTATGCAGTTTGTAATACTGCCCCGCGCCTTTCGCGTCTATCTTCGCTACAACCGGTATCACGGCCTCCAACTGCCCGTTCATCCACCGCAGCGTTTCAACCCCTAACTCATGCTCCTTCTCCAATGCCAGCCGGCAGGCGTTATACAACCCTTCATAGTTCGTGTATGTGTACCGTTCGCGCTTTGTCTTTTTAACCAGCTTTTCAATTAGCCGCTTTATCTCCATAACTATATGCCCCCTTATGTGTAACCATTATATCACCCAATTCAATTTTGTTCAATCATTTTTTCAAATTCCCATTTTTCAGCGAAAAAAATTTTAGGCAGAACTCTGTTCGCTATCGTATCGTAGGGGGGGCGTTCTTAGCCCCCCTACTACGAGCGTAGCGAAGTTTTGCAAAAAACTATATATAAGGGGTTTGCAAAACCGTTAGTTATGTCTAACATGGCTGAAAATGCCCTATTTTCAGGGTTTTTCAGCATTATTGCTGAAAGTGGCTAAAAACCCGTTTTCGTACATGCAAGCATGGTACGATAGCGTATATCAAAATGGTCGTTTTTTTCTTTTCGCGGGGCGGTGGGGGGCTAACCCGGCCCGACCAGGGGTATACCCTATCTCCCCCATAGGTATACTGTCGCAGGAACTGTTAACAGCTTGTAATTCTATGCACAAAACACTTCTTTTACGCATAGATACAGCCGTATTTGTGCAAAAACACTATGTTTTATTGTTCATATTGCACAATACCTTTTACAATAGGCGATTATGCAATGGATATATGCATGATATGCAATAGTCCAGGTATGCGAAACATGGTAATTTGATGGATTTTTGATTGATGGATCACAAAGTTAGAGTTAGCTCTAACTTTAACTTTGGTCCTACCTATATACGCAGATGCGTACATGCCATGTCCGTAATATACGAACATGTGTCCGTTGTACACGGACACGGACGCGCCAACGGTGGACGCCTGGACAGCTTCGGACCGTGGCGGATGGACCTGTCAGAACGCCGTCAGATCGCCGTCAGGACAGGGCGAAGAAGAAGCCCCTTGGACGGCGTATAAGCCGCCACAAGGGGCGCGGGGACGGTGTATAGATCAGTCGTCGGGGGCGTCGTTACAAGCGTCATAGTAGCCGCCAGGCGACCCGTCGTCGTCGTATTCCTCCATAATAGACGGCGGGGACGACGGCGGGGGAGCGGGGCGGTCTATTCGCTGTCCATTCAGATCAAAGACCGCGCCGCTGTCAGTCTGAAATGCAATCAGGGCGACGGGCGAAACGTGGAGCAGACCGCACAGCTTCGCCAACTCTGCCCAAGATGGCAGACCGCCGTCTCTGAATTTGTTGAGCGTAGACCCACCGAAAGTCTCTTTGGGATGCTTCCCCATGTAATAGGTCGAAAAGCCTTTGGATTTGAGCATGTCCACCAGATCGACGCCGGGGCGTATGATGAATTTGGGCATCTGGTCATCACCTCCACCGCCGATTGTATCACAGATGTCAACCGATGTCAAGCCCACAGCGAACCGAATACAAGTTTACATTTTAGGCAATATGCACTAAATTCAGGCTGATATTTATCAACCAAAAAAAGGTCAATATCATCCGAATTTGGGTTGACATAATCCGAATTTGGGTGTATACTATTCCCAGAAGTTGAGAAACAACCGACCGCCCCACGGGGCCACGAAAGGAGAAACCACCATGAAGAAGTCCATCAGCGTTAGCAACCTCACCCTCGGCCTGTGGCTCGACTACGTCCGCCCCGCCCTCCGCGCCGCCGACCTGCTCAAAGAAGTCCCGGCCCGTGACGACTGGCACGAGTTCACCGCCGAAGTCATCGAAGAAACCGCGGCCGATGAAATTGCGCACTGCATGTACTGCGCCTGCATCGGCATCGGTGACGGCGTGGAGCGCACCCACGAAGAATACATACGGCACGAAGCCGAGCGTATGGTGTACCAGTTGGAAGTGTCCATTAAGTACGACCTGCGCCACGTCGCCGACACCCTCGCCGCGCTGCTGGCTGCTCTGACCGCAACCCTGAACCCCGCCGACACCACCACCACCGAAGAAGAAGATGAGGAGCAGACCATGAAGCCCGAAGTCATTTTCAACCGCATCCGTCAGGAAGTCGAAGCCCGAACCGAGCGCAGCGCGTGGGGCCGTGGCGTGACCGACTACGCCCTCGAACTGGTGGACGAACTCGAAGAAGCGACCAAGGGCGGCTACTTCGACCTGTCCGACCTCGAAGCTCCGAAGCTGATCGATCGTCAGTTGCTCAACGGTGCCGCCGATTGGAATCAATACAGCTGGGGCGGTTGCTCCCTCTGCTATGACTGTCAGATCGCCGAGCGGCTCTGCACCCCGTCCGAATTGAAGCGGACGCGCGGCGGGGAGCGTCGCCCGAACAGCCGCGAAGAGTGGTTAGACACCCAAGCCCGCGCCCTGTTCCAAGCGTCCAACCGCGTGAAGCGGTCTATCCGGGCCGCGCTCGAAGCCCAGGACGCGCCCACGCTGGCCCCCTCGACCGCCGCGTGTGTGTGGTGACTGTCCCGCCGTCTGCGCGGCGTTAAATAGGTGTCAGGCGCAGAGCGTCCCGCCCACATGGGCGGGGGTCACACATCGAGCCAAGAGGCGACACCGTCAGCGCGGGAGGGAATACGCTGGGCATGGATTCATCCGCGACCGTGTGAGGCATGAGCGAAGCGAAGAAGGACAGGCGAAGAAGTCACCCCGTCACCATATCGACCACAGGAGGGCATACCATGACACGCTATTCAGCCCACTATGGAAGTTGGACCGAACTGGGCGGGGTTCACCGCATCGAGTTCGGGGAGCATCTCGGCATCAAGTACCTATTCCACACGGAGAGCCGCAGAGAAGCCTTTGAAAAGGCGCAGGAAGTGGCGAACATGACCGGGAAGATCGTTACCGTGATGATTGAAACGCCGACCGGTTGCGGCCTGCGTGGGGATTACAAGAAGGTTGCACCCGTTCACATGACAACTGATAGGAGGTAATACCATGATGAAGCAGATCACCCGCATCCAATACGCCGCCCTCGAATGGCTGGCCCACTGGTGCTATCAGGCCGCGAGGTGTGCGGCAGAGAATGACGCAGAGGGCAGCGAACAGGCGCGGCAGACCCTGGCAACCTTCCCCGCCGAATTGGACGCGCTGGGCATCCCGTGGTGGATTCAGAACGCCGTCAGCGCGTGGGCGCAGGACTTCCGCGCCCCCGGTAACATCCGGGAGGCATACCTCGACCAGATTTTGAAGCGGCGCGGCGTGTCTGTGGTCTGGGGGTGTGAGCATGGTTAAGGAGTGGAGGACACCGGCGGGGGAATACTCCCGCCTATTCGCCGCCTGCCTCCAAGAGTCGCACCTACTGATAGCAGGCGCGACCGGCAGCGGTAAGTCGGTCTTTGAAAATGGGCTGATCTATACGGCACTCTACCAAAGCCCCGCCGCTGTGCGGTTCATCCTGATCGACCCGAAGCTGACGGAGTTAGCCCCGTATCGCCATCTACCGCACACCCTCCGCTATGCCTGCGATGGGCGCGATATGGTGGACGCGCTACAGTATGCCGTCGACCTCATCATGACGCGGTACAAAGACGCACAGAAGCGCAGGCGGCGTGAATATGACGGATCCCACGTCTATGTCATAGTGGACGAACTGCAAGATCTCATGACTACCCACAGGCGGCAGGCTTTCCCGCTGCTCCAACGTATCGCGCAGATTGGACGCGCCGCCCGTGTCCACCTGATCGCCTGCACCCAGTCACCCATCTGTAAGGTCATCCCGACCGAATTGAAATGTAACTTTGACGCCCGTATCGCCCTACGCACCGCCACGAAGCAGGACAGCCGAAACATAATCGACGTGACCGGCTGTGAGTGCCTCCCGAACCCTCGCACCGCTGGCGCGGCATATGGCTACTACAGGCACGGGGGCGACACCGAACTATACAAACTCCCATACGTCACCGAGGCAGAAACCCACCGCCTGATAGACTACTGGGAGAAGCACGGACGGCCCCGCCTGCGGCTCTTCGCATGAGGTGGACAGACTGAACCCCCGCCACAGTCGGCGGGGGTCTTTTCATGCCATCTGACAGCCCCACAGAGCCGCCCACGGACGGATGCGGGGAACATGTCACCCACGGAGCGAAGCACGGCGAGAGGGGCCGCGCCGGGGCTGTGAGAGCGTCCCACGGCAGACCCCGCCGCTGACCCCGTGGAGGCTGTGAGGGACAGGCCGTCAGACGCGCAGAAACGGCCCTATTACGGGCGGCTGTTTCACCCTATGCCCGTATAGGTGGAGCCGTGAAACGCCGTCAGAGGGGGCCACAGAGGGCGGCGCAGAGCGTCACGGCGCGGTCAGTCGGAGGGGGGCAGGCCGCGACACCCTCCCCGACACCGGTCTGCCATGCCCTGAACACGACCACAGTCTACTATAAGCATTTCTTATAATCCTATAACCTACTATGCTATTGTGCTTTATCGTGTTAAAGTGCTAACGTGTCACCTTGTCAGGCTTCCCGTTCTGCGTTCTGCGCCGTTCTGCGCCGTTCTGCGATTTTTCCACAAAAAACGAGGCGCGTTCTGCGCCTCATTCGGTTTCCTGTTCTGCCTCATCCACAAACTCCGTTTCCACTGTCTTACCGTCCCCAAGATACCGTTCTGCGATTTCGTCCGCGCTCAATACCCTGTCGTTCTGCGCGTTGAAGTTCACGTTCACATCGTTCTGCTCCCGGTAATGGAACATGCTCTTGAGCAGGAACATCCCGCCGACCATGATCTTCGGTTCTGATTGGACTTGCGCCACCAAACTGGCTTCGATAACGGACAGGGCGCGTTGTATGATCTGCTCATGTTCTGTGCTGCCGATCTTGCCGTCCTTCCAATTCTGCAAAGTTTCACGACTAACGCCCAGCCAATTTGCCAATTCAACCATGTTGGGCGGTCTGTTATTCATCTCGCAGAAATCGAAAAATTGGTCAATCCTGGCTTCCACCTCATGCGGATTTTTGATATTGATAGGCGGCAAGCTGATACCCACCCGCGCCTGACGCAATGCCACTCCATAATACCCGGATGGCGAACCGTCGCGGGGCTTCCAATGGTCAGGTATGCCAAGTTCATCTTTGGTCTTGTGGGGATTGTCCGCGATCAACTGTTTGTATTCCTTGTCCCGTTCTGCCAGCTTCGCGTCCCAGGTTGCCTTATTCCTTCTGCGCTGTGAAGCCGTCCACGGGTCTTTGCTGTTGCTCCGCTTATAGTTCTTCGGGCGCTTCTTGCCCGTGATTTCTTCATACCGTTGTTCTGCGGCCTGTTCCTCGGCCTCGCGTTCCTCGCGCTTCTTCGCGTTCAGTTCCCGCCGCGCCTGTTTCTGTTCCTCCGTCCACGGGGGGTGTCCGCGCTTGCGTTTTTCTTCTTCCATGTTAGATCACTCCAATTCGCAGTAGTCATTATTGCAGACAGCATCCTTGACGCGCTTCTTCGACTTCGGCTTTCCCCATTTGCCCTCAAAGTAAAACTGCCCTGCGTGGATGCAGTAATCGGGATACTCTTTACAGAGCGTTTCGTTCTTGACTTCGTTGTTCTCACAAGCCCAGGTTGCCGTTTCGATAGTTGTATGATGCAATACAATATCATTGCCCGCCATCATCAGGTAGTTGACGTTCCCGTTCTGCTCGTTCAGTTTGTAATTCATTTTGTTTCCTCCTTCTTAAATGTCGAATAGTATTTGCTTCGCACTGGTTCCTTTTTCTGATACTCCACTCTATTCACGCTTTCCTCTACCGTGAACTTGTCCTTGTATCGGTTGCGCAGCTTGTTAATGTTGGCTATAGCTATTTCTTCCAGCCTGAAACCGTAACAGTCGCACAATTCAGCTAACCCCCATAGCACATCCCCGATCTCTAACCGCAACTCGTTTTCGTCCATCGGATGGCCCTGGTGTACCTTCTGGTGAAGTCCCATGACTTCACCGACTTCTGCGCCCAACAGGTACAGCGCGTGTTCCCGTAACGCCCACAACGGCAAATCCGTCCGCTGTGTCCTCCGCGCTAATTGCTGGTAATCGTCGAACAACATCAATTATCACCCGCCTGTCCGCATCCGTGTTTTTCCCGGCAACCCCCGCGCTCTTTGCATTTAGGTTGCATGGTCAGTTCAATGACTTCCTTCCATTCTCTGCTGTAATCTTCCAGTTCAGTCAGGATGTCGCTGAACATCTCCCGGAACTCCCAATACGCCCTGTTGCACATCCGCTGCCGGGACATATCGACCAGGTTGCGAAGGTTGCGCTTGTCCACAATCTTTGTTGTCATTCCCAGTGGCAACAGGTTTGCCACATCCTCGCGGGGTATACCCATTTCCTCCAACCTGTGCGCCGTCCGCTGTATACCGTCCATCATGGTAATGTATCGCGCTTTCGCCTCCGGTATCGCCATTATGGACGGCGGTATAATATAGTCGAAACGCTTGTAGTTGATGTACCGCGTAGATGCCTGTAACCGCGTGGGCGCACCGCCGATATGAGTATACCACTCGCGGATGACACGGGCAGAATAGCCGTTCAGGATCATCTCAACGTTTACAAATTCAAGCGTTCTGCCATGCCCCGACTGAATACAGTCCAATCCGCGCTTGTAGTTCTGCTCCGCGTCCGTGATGTCCGCGCCCCAACACACCCCGGCGCGTTCGCCTATCAGAGTGATAGGCTTGCGCGTTGTGGTTTCAAACAGTGTGACTTTTCCCATGTTTTCACCTCAATCCCAACAGTCTTTCACAGCGTTTAGTCAGCCGATCAACCTGATTCTGCAACTGCGATTTCCAATACGCCAGACTGTGCTTTGCGCTCAACGTATCGCTGTGTTCGCGGATGGTCGGCATAGCTAAGTCGCAGACGATACGGTATTCATTGAAAGTCAGGTCACAGTCCTTCATCATCCGGGCAACAGTGCGCTTATCCTGATACCGTACAAGATACTCGATACTGTCAACGATCTTGTCAACGTCATCCTTGGTTAAGTCTAACATTCTCTCGCTCCTTCCTTACGGTCAACGCCTTTTGCAGCTTTACAAGGTTTTTATCGTAGCAACTTTGGCACAGCTTCTTACCATCCAACGGTGGATTCGTACAGCACTGGAAACAGACATTGCCAACCCGCTTCGGTATATACTTTGTTACATATCGCTTGTACTCATCCCCACGACATCTCGGACATTTGCAATGTTTATCTGTAATCAGCATTTCACGGCCACAAGAGGCGCATAGGTGTTGCGTCTTGCGTTGCGCGTATTTCTCGCGACGTTTCGCGTTCTCGCGCTCCCGGTTCTTCTCGCGGTATGCCCGCGCCCATGCATTGCGTTTTTCATTACACTCATAGCAGAAACTATGTCCGGCCATTGTATGCGCATCCTGCTTCCCGCAATCCCGGCAGAGATGGCATTTAACCAACATCTGCCGGTTCTCCCGCTGCCATACCCTCTGACGCTCGTTACACAAGGCCAATCACTTCGGTGTCCAGCGTCTTAATCAGTTCCCGCCATGCGTCATCCAACGCGCCCTCGGTTCTGCCGGTAAACACGGGCTTGGTTTCCTCGTATATGGCGGTTCCTTTCATTTCCTCAAAGTCGCTGTCATCGTTGTCAGTGACGTACTTCTGCCACGGCCTTTCACTGTTATAGTACGTTTCTGCAATCTTGCGGCGTACATGCCCCGGCAATGTGGCTATGCGCTTCAACGCTTCTTCCTTGTCTAATTCGTACTGTGCCTTAGTCTTGTAGAAGCCGCACTGTGTATCATTGCCGTCACAGCTTGCGACAATCGCCATGCACTGCCATTTGCCGTTAGCAGCGTTCTTCTTATACGCGAAACAAGTTGCCATGTTATCCCTCCCTGTTAATCCCGCTTAGATAGTCGTAAACCTCCGCGACAATCACACATATCAGGCCAATCACGCCAAACGCAGCTTCATACAATTTTCCGTGTTCCTTCTGCCTGTACCTGTACCGGGCGTATGTGGTCATGCAATCGTAATCCGAATTGCTCTTGGTGTTCCCAACGGCTACCCGCAACAATGACCGTTGAATATGCTGCCGATCAATCTCTGCCTGTACGATCTTAACCGCGCCCTCTGGTAATGCGTTCATTGCTTACGCCTCCAGTTTTATCAGTCTCCCGCACTGACTACAGAACCGCTTGTAGTACGGGTTCTTGTGCTTCACGGCTCCACAAGCCGAACATTTCCACCGGGCCTTGCCCTCGTCATTGACGTAATACAGCCACTTCACAGGCTCCGTCAGAAGGGTGTGCAACCGTTGCGCCGTAATACAATCCAAAAGGACGTGCTGTGAATGGAACTCGTCGCTACTGCCGTACCGTTCATAGTTGGCAATGGCTATAGCCAGCTTGTCAATCAGTTCTTGCCGCAATTCCTCTGATCTCGTCATCGTTTCCCACTCCGTTTCTCCTGTTGGTATCGTGCCGAATAGAATACTTTCAGGCGGTTTGTCCTGTCTCGCGCAAATTCATCGGCTTCGTTCCCGGCGTACTTGTTGCGGCGAATCGCTTCCTTCTCGGCTTCGTGGATTGCCAGCCATTTGTGCCATTTCTCGCAATCTGCTTTACACCCAACATACCTTTGAGGACAATCCTTGCCGTCGTTGTAACAGGGGTTCATAGTCATAGATGCCGTCGCCCCCATTCACAAATAAGCAACGCCTCTGCCTTCCCGTCACTGTCCGTCCTGCACCTTTCAGAACGCTTCAAGTCCACATCAGGAAACAGCTTGTGACAGGTGACAATGGATGCTTGTTTGTCCTTCCCTATTAGGCTAAATTCCTTCTTCCATGTGGCGGGGGGTATCAACTGATACGGGATGCCTAAAGCGGATAACACGCCTTCGATATACCCCGCGTTCTTGCCGAAATTGAACATGCTGGTAACGCCCTGTCCCGGCCTTGCGCCCACCTTCTCTACAACGGCGGTGACACCATCATCCTTCTTCCACATCAGCGCGGACATTTCATAGGCAAAGAACGTATCGTCCCACGGATAGGCAAACACAGCCTTGCCCGTTTCGCTCTCGGCTATAATTGCATAGCCGCCTTTAGCTCCTGGATCAACCCCTACATATATCACTGTAAATCACTTGCCTTTATGAAATATGTCATTGCTACAAGCGTCCAATACAACACAAGGCTCCAATGCAGTTTTTTACCCATCGTTGTTGTGGCAGCGTTGTAGACGGAAACGATAATCAATGCAAGAATCAGATATTTCAATCTTCTTCATCCTCTCTATGTACAATCAATTGGCAGATAATGCCTAATATTCCTACTACAGCCGCACTTGCCAACAGGAACGTAAATAATCCAAAGAACGCCGTAATACCGATTCGTACACCCATCGTTACCCACTCTGCGAACATCACTTATTCCTCCTTCTGTTAATTGCCTTATGCTTCTGTTCCAGATAGTCGTATATCGCGGGGCCTACCGCCAACACCAGCGGATGGTTCCTGTGTTTCTGTCCTAATTCTTCCAATGTGCCAGCAGCTTCAAACCAGTAATCCGTAGCGTCACCAGGGGGCGGCATATTGAACTTGTCAAGGAACTTGTAACAGTCGGTCATAACGGCCTTTTCGTTGTCAGTCATCCCACTTCACCTTCCTTCCGCAATCAGGGCAGCAGTTGTACTGCTCGTGAAATAGAACGTTGTCGCCAAGTAACGCCTGATGCTCCAACGTGTGTCCGCAGTTCCCGCATTTCAATGTGTCTATATCCACTACAGGTTTCACCGGCTCCTGCGCTTTCAGCAGTTCCAGCGCGTCACGTGACAATAGATTCATGCACGTTGCTGTTGGATCATCCTTGACAGTATAAGGACATCCTCCACATGTGCATGATGAACAGCACTCCAACCCCTTGATAACCTTCTCCATATCCTTTATTTCCTCTTGACCCCCATTCCCTTCACCAGTTCAAACGCCCTTGACTTTTTCAGCCGGTTCCGCAGCGTGGTTCCCGATACCCCGAACGCTCCCGCCAGTTCTTCCACGTTCGCAAAACCCGCTTTATCCGCGTATTCGTCGAAGTAACTGTCAACATCATCGTCTGTTATCTTCGCTTTCGTCGCGTCGCTGCCGCCCTTCGGCTTCGCGTTGTCCAACTCGCTCCCCGCCACTTCATGCAGCGGATAGTCAAACCATAGCCTTTTCGGAATGATGTTCGGGAACTCCCGCAACGAACTTTCGATGATCCATCCAGTCGCCGTCTGGTTGTCCCTGAATAACTGCGCCTCCGACGTGTCCAATTCCAACATGTCCAACTGCGCGTCCGGGTCACGGGCGAACACACCGCTGCCGCTTGCCCTGTCCATTGCTTTTTTCTGTCCCTGTGCGCCCTTGCTGTGATGGTGACAGTAAATCACGCTGCATTTCAGTTCATTGGCAATCCTGTCAAACTCGTTGCAGAACGCGGCCATGTCCGAAGCGTTGTTCTCGTCACCGGAAATCACCTTGTAAATCGGGTCTATCAGGATAACGTCAAGATTCAAGTCCTTCACCTTTGTTATCAGCTTCGGCACAAGGTTCCCAAGCTTCATAGCGTGTCCGCGAAGGTTCCACACCAACAAATCTGCGGTATGCTCACACGGATAGCCTTTGCGTTCCTTAATCGCGTTGCGGATTTGGATAAAGCGGTTGATGCAGCTTGCTTCGTCGATCTCAAAATTGACGTACAGCACCCGTGATTTCCTGCACTGAAACCCTATCCACTCGTCGCCGTTCGCCAGCGCAACAGCCAACTCCATCAGAAAGAAACTCTTTCCAGCCTTTGACGGCCCTGATATAAGCATCTTGTGGCTTTTGCGCAGTATGCCCTCTATCAGTTCGTCCGCAAGCGGCGGGGGACTTACCAGCGCGTCTGACAGCGGTACAATGTCGGGTAAATCTTCGGGGTTGCTCTCGTTGTACTTCAACCACTCGGCCCAGCTTGCACAGCCGACATTCGTTTCAATCAGCGTTTGCCGGTTGTTCCCTCGAACGCAGCCAGGAAGCCTTGACAGCCTGGACGGGTTCTTGTTGGCCTTATCCACCAGCATCCCGCGCTTTTCCAGCATATCGTAAAGCTGTTCAACACGATCCCGATACTCGGCGGGGTTGCTTGCGTCGATATGTACGATTGCGTGGATGCTCTTGCCGCCACTTGTCACCATAGCGGCTATCGGCAGATTCAGCTTGCGGTACAGCCGGTATTGTTCGTCCAGCGGCATGGTGTCACTCTCAACCAGCGCGTACCTGTATCCCGTGACGTTCGTGTTGGCAACGCCGTTGCCGTCCATAGGGTTAAACCGAATCCACGCCCCCGCATCATGGTCATAGTCCCCGATGGTCGCGGAAATATCGTCAGGATGCTTCTCCAACTGCTGTAACAGGGCATCGCGGGTCATCCAATACGTCCCGCGCCCACCGGGCTTCATCTTTCCGTCCGCGTCCTTCAATACCTCGGTGACGAACGAAACATGCTCGGATGGTTGGAACAGGGCTTGCAGATAGCGCGTGAAGTCATCAACCGGGTTCCATTGCTTCACAGGCTTGGCTTCGTCGCCGTCGTACTCGATCACGCCGTCCCACTCCAATGTTTCGTCGTTGCCGTCGTAAGTGCGCCATCCGTTTTCCTTCGCCAGCATGAAGATATAGGCTTGCGTGATGGGCTTCGCGTTTCCGTTGAAGGACAGCCACTTCCTGTCGCACTCGCCGTGATGGTAGCGGCTACTGTCCGTTTGGCTCCATGCGTCCCACACGTCGCAGGATAAGCCAGCCTCTTTAATCGCCATGCCGACTTGCGTCCATTCGCTGTAGGACAGCGCAGAACAGTCGATGTATTGAAGGGCCTGTTCGATGTCGGTCATATGCCACCAGCTTTCATAATCCATTCCTCAAAAAATCGTTCTGCATCCTCTTTACTTGACGGGGCGTTACGTTCATGCAACATCCTTTTGAACGCATTGATATATAGCATCTTATACTTCGGATAACGTTCAAAGTCTCTTATTCTATTCTTTATTGGAGCCAGAGGGCAACCAATACATCCCAACCGCGTAAACCCTTCATCATAAAGGCTACAATGCGGAATACCGTTTCTGTTCAGAAATCCCCAAACATCTTCATCTGTCCAATCAACTATTGGATTTACCATTGTTTTTCGCGTTCTGTAGCACTGTTCAACCATTCGCCGGTTTAAATCATTGTCGTCGTTAAGAATTACTTCATTATGCTTATTTAGTTTATACTTAGCACCAAGTTCGTCTGCAATAGCTATTGTACTTTTAGGCTTTGCTTTGAAGCCAACAACGCCGTGAAGTTCTTTACGCCTTATACTTTCAGCCCAACGAACTCCGGTAACGACAATTCTTTCTTTCCCTCCAGGTTCTTTCAATTCTTTGCAGCATATACGCGCTCTACGTCCAGGTGCTATTTTTGAACGAGGAATAAGATTCCACATTGTTTTAGGTTGACCGTCGCTGTAATGCTGCCGTTCAAACTTCACATCCGGGTAATTTGTTTTGATGAACCTGACCAACTCCGGCGGATCAACGCTTGTTATAGCATAGTGCGCATCGAATTTCACGCCCGCCATCTTATACAAATGGTATATGCACTGACTGTCCTTCCCGCCGCTGAATGCTACATAGTAACCTTCAGGCGGTTCAAACGCTTGTAGACGTTTTATCGCCGTTTCAACCTTGTATTCGTGCGAACCTCTAATACCATCTGGCGTTATTTGCATCTGCTCTAACAATTTTTAACCCCCTTCTCCCTATAAATCCTCAACCGCTTGCGGTACATCCCCATCAACACGCCGATCTTCCTGTCTACGAAATCTACGCATACGGGCTTGGCCTTGCCATCAAACTTCCGCGCTATCCGTCCCAACGACTGAATGATAACCGCTTCGTCCTTCTGCGGTGTTGCAAGGAACAGCCGTTCCAACCTCGGCACATCCAACCCTTCCTTTGCCAGCGTATAGGTCGCAAACAGATACTTCTTTTCTCCCGTCCGCATCTGCTCTATCGCCGCTTCACGTTCGGCCTTGCCGCGTTTACTGGTCATCTTCCCGCTTATCATCACGGCGTTTTCCCGCATATCGTCAGGCAACAGCCCCATCAGCGTTTCAAGGTGATTAAGCCTGTCAGACAGTATCAGGCAACTGTAGCCTCGGTTCTCCACCAGCTTGTCGGCAATCAGCCTGTTCCTATCGCCATCTGCGCACAGCCCGTTCACCAGCTTCGCCCACTTCAACTGTTCGCCGTCCATAACGCCATCCGGCATGATAGCGTCCGTGTACACCGTGGACACGCTCACAGGCTCTACAAGGGCTTCTACAGCCGTTTCCGGGACGGTATGGATAACGCGCCCGATCAGCGCGAACGTCGCCCGTATTAGGCCGTCAGCGCGGTGTACGGTAGCGGATAACCCGTACTTGTGGCCGCAGGACAGGGCATTAAGAACCTTCTCAAACATTGCCACACCATTATTGGAACAACATACGCGGTGACATTCGTCGCAGATGATAACGCCCCAGGTGTTGCGGTATGGCCGTAGGCCGATCTTGCTCATGGTCTGCACTGTTGCGAACGTGATGCCTTTACCGATGTCCACTTTACCATCGGTAATAGTTCCCATCAGTTCGGGGTTCATGTACCGTTCAGCGCGTTCCTTGCTTTGGTTAAGCAAGTCCTTCGTGTGCGTCAGCCATAGGGCCTTTACGCCGTACATCTGTATTAGCGCAAGCCCCATCTGTGTCTTGCCGCTGCCAGCCGCGCTTTGGATAATCCCGTATCGCTTATCAAACGCTCTGTGTACCGCCTCTGCCTGATAATCGTATAGCGGTATGGAAGTGCCGTAGTCAATGTGATTCGCCTCCTGAAACGTGATATGTACATCCTCCAACAGCCCTTGCACATCCCTGAACACCCCGAACGGCATTTCCAACATTGGAAGTTGGGAAGGGGTTGTTCTCCCCAACCTCCACAGCCGTATCGTTTCCGGCGTCTTGCCCGTCCACAGCCCCATGCGCTCCTTCTTATAGAAGTCAGGATTCGCCAGCGTCAGGTTATCTCTGCACCACTGTATAAGCTGTTCAGACGGTTCCACCACGCGGATTGTGCTGCCGACATACGTCACCACGGCACGTCATCATCCTTTACTTCCGTGAACGTCCCGCCATTCATCTTCGCCGGGTCGTAGTCGTAGAACTTGTCGATGCTGTTGTAGGTCGTTCCGTTGTACTTCTGCGGCTTGAAGTGCGCCATGCCCTTACGGCCAACCGCGCCGGGGAAGTCCATCTTCAACTTCTCACCATGCTTCTTCATACCGAGACAGCGGAAGAAACCGGACAGCTTCCACTCCTGCCGCTTCACCAGGAACAGGTTTTCCCGGAACGTCGCGGGGCCTTTCGGCGTACTTACTTCGCCATGCACCACAACTTTATTGCAGCGGGGCATTTTGTCCGATCCTTCAAAGTTCTTGCGCTCCACCTTCGTCACGGTGAAGGGATAATCACCCTCGTCCAGCGTGATAAACTCCTGTCCGTCCTGTTCGATTTCGCCGTCCCAATCAAAGGTTTCGTTGTCCAGATATTCGCTCATGCTCTTTCCTCCTTTATTTAGTCCACTGTTCAGCCATTGCCCTTGCAATACCGGGGAAAGTCTTACTCCTTTTCTTAGCGTCCCTGAATCCAAAGTGCTGCATCTTAGTTGTCTTGCCGTGTCCACCGTCTACCCATAAGAATGTCGGTTCGCATACTTCTGTAGGCATAAGTGGCGGTAAACCGCGCAGCCAAAGATATGTCTTTTTCTTGTACGGGTCGCCAAAGTAGTATGGTTGTATTATCTGTGATGGTTGCGGAAGTTGCCATATCGAAGAAGGAACGGGGTTTTCTACGGCTACCCTATCGCATGGAGCATTAAGCATAGCAAGAAAGAAATCACGCGCTTTAATCCCATGTCTTACACGTTCCTCATTCATCAAACGGAATGTTTCATTTTTTCTTACAACGCGCTCCGTACCCATGAACAGGTGTTTTGCACCAAGGTTAGACAAGTATGTGCATGGTGGATGGGCGATTATCAAGTCCCAACCCCCCCCCCAGAATTTTTAACACATCATCCTGAATGTGCCATTCCGGGTGTCCACCGCTACATTCCTGGATGTCGCAGGAATACGCTTCATGCCCCAGCTTCCGCATTTCAATAGTAACGGCCTGTGATTCCTCACACGCAACTAACACACGCATCAGAACGGCACCCTTTCAGGATTATTCACGATCTCTTTGACTACCCGCTGCCAGTTCTGCCGCAGCCAACCGTTGACAAAGCCCTCCGTCAAGTCGTTCAGCTTCGTACCTTCGGGATAGCCTTTGCGGTTTACCAGCACCGCGCAGACTTCCTCCGGCTTCACTTCGGCCTTATCAATCTGAGCCATCAGCTTTTCCAGCGTCGCCGCAGATACGGGTTTGTCGCCCTGTTCCGTACCCTTGAATATCACCGCGATATTCTCATAGGTCATTTCCAATTCGTCGGGCAAACCGTGACGGTTCTTCGCGTCGAACGCGGGTTTGTGCGCTGTGTAGATCACCCTCCGGCCACCAGTGCCCTTCTTCGTCTTTTCTTTTGTCTCAACCACAATCGTCTTGTAGTTGCAGAACAGAACGGCGTCGGCCCATTCCTTCAACAGCGGGGCGCACCGCTTGGAAAGTTTCAGTTCCCACCTGTCGAACGCGCCCATCTCGTCGGGGAGTTCCTGCTTGCGCATCCATGCGTGGGCGGTGATAACCACGTTGATACCGCTGTCAATGCACCTGTCGCATAGCTTCAGGAATTGCATCCACTTCTCGCCCAGGTACACAACGCCTTTGCCGTAACCCCTACCGTACTCCTCAATGCTCTTGATGTTGTTCTCTTTCAGAATCCATTCAACCAGCTTCTGCTCGGCCAAATCAGCCGTGTCAATCACAAGCGTCTTGCACACCCACGGCGTCGCGGAGACTTCCTTCACCGTCGCCAACAGGTCGGGCCAGGTATTTACGCCGTCAATGCGCTTCACGTCCATAAAGGCCGTGCCGCCTTCGGTGTCAATGAACAGCGGATCGGGCATTTGACTTGCCAGCGTAGTCTTGCCGATACCCTCCACCCCGTACAGCACAATCTTCTGCGCCCTCGGAATCGTCCCCGTGCTGATGTTCAGTGCCATCATCTTCCTCCTTTACGTCGTCCAACCAGTTCGGCTCATACTTCTCATACGGACAGTACGGCGCGGTACAGTGCCAACAGTCCGTGAAGATGTCGCAGTAGTGGCTATTCATCCTCCGTCACCGATTGGTTGATAAGTACGTCCAGAATCTTCTTCAAGTCATAGCTGTCCAGGTTCTTAGCCAGCTTAACCACAATCTGGAAACGCTCTGCGTCCCGTACCAACTTCGCGTACTCGTAGCGCGGGACTTTCATCATCACCACAGGCCGGTTGTTCAAACAATTCTCGTTCACTGAAACCTCACCCCCATGCTCTGCGTTATCTCGCAGCCGTCGAACAGTTCACCCGTTGCCTTGAAGTGCTTGATAAGCCCGGCGTTGTCCACCTTATCGGGTTGCGGCTCCCGGAACTCCTGCGGGATCTTCGTCCAGTCCGTAACCTTGCAGCTATACGGATTCTTCTGCAACCGCCACTTGCCGATGCTCGTCTGAATATTCGGCGTGTCCGTCAGTTCCATAGCGTCGCGCATGGCGTTCTTCAACCTGTCGATCAGGTTTTCTCCGGCTTTTGCCTTGGCCGTCAACCGCTTCGCCTCGGCCTTGTAGCCGTCTACATCGCTCTGGACGTTCTTGATAACCCTGACGTAGTTCTCGGCCTTTTCCGTCAGTTCGCCGTGGATGTCCACCAACGACTGTAGTATCTCCGCAGCTTCTTCCTCATTTTGCGCGTTTGCGTATGCGTCCAGAAATCCCGCATACTCCGCAGACAGTTCATACAGACTTGCCACTACACATACCTCCTTCGCGGCGGGGTCATATCCCGCAACACTATCCCGTTGTCGTGCGCCCAATCCACCATTGCGCTCTGTTCAGTGAAACTTAGTTCCGTGTTCTTCGGCCAGTTAGGGGGATATACTACCCACAATCGGCCACACTTGAACCATTGCGCAATCTGACGTCCCTTACTCATTCAACCACTCCTTTCCATCCAGTCAAGGAACGCTCTGCGTGGTATCTTTACCCTTGTGCCAATAACGCTAACGTTGAATCCTAACCTTTCGGGATGCTGCCTTGCAGCTATCCGAATGTCCTGCGGGTCACATTCAAGTATCGGAGCAATATCGGCAGGAACAAGGTATTCGCGTTCAAGGCTTCGGATTTCGTTGAGCGTCATACTTTTGAGCCTCCAAACCAGTGTCAATTAGTTGTCTGACAATTTCTCCGAAACTGCACCGGGCATATTTATCAGTTTTACGCAGTTCGACGATTGCTTCTTCCTGTTTCGGAGTCAGCGCTATAGACAGCCGCCAGTCCTTCTTATCAACACTCATTCATTATCCCTCCCTTCACAGTGTTTCAGTGTTTCACCCATGAATAGAATATAACACAAAAGTGTTTCACCGTCAAGCTTTTTCAGTGTTGGTTTTCATAATTTAATCAAATTGTAAACATTGACACACTTCATCAATGGTGTATAATACTCTTGAAAGGAGTGATAATATGCCTACACAGAAACCGCGAACAATGATTACCTTTAATGATGAAGAATTATATAAGGCAGTAGATGAATACAGATTTGAACATCGTTTCAGAAGCCAAAATGAAGCCTTAATGGACTTAATAAACCGAGGCATTAAGGCATTGACAGGTGAAGTATTCACTAAACCTAAAGAAGAAATTTCAGCCGAAGATAAGCGAATACTCAAACTCTACCATGCCGCCGAACCTATTTATCAGGGTATCGTTCTGGAAATATTGGAAAACCATCAGGCCGAAAAGAAAAAGAACCGCGCATAGAACATCATGGAAATTTATATGAAATCAGGTGGAAATAGATGCCTAAGAAATATCAGTATAAATATATCTCATCCAAAAAAAGCAAGACTGTCGCCTTAATTCTCTGCGTCATGTTTGGATTCTTTGGTTTGCATTACTTCTATGTTCGCCGCTATTGGCGCGGCGCACTGAACCTTTTCTTAATGCTTGCTCTAACAATCGCGTCCAACGTATACGGTATTTACTACTTCCGAATCACATTCGGGCCACAAACGGGTATTTTTGTACACTGGCGCGAAGCTATAGCCGTGATATGTTTTGCCATCCTCGGCATAACATGGATATTGGACATCGTACATATCGCACAAGGGAAGTTCATGGATAACGAAAAGCTGGTGTTGAAATGAAGGGACGCACACGCGGAAATGGACAAGGCACAGCTTACCGTCGCGGCAAAACGTGGACGGCGCGTGTTGTCATAGGTTGGAAAGACAAGGACGGCCATGCCGTCCCGATCTGGAAAACGAAAGGCGGATTTTTCCGAAAGAAAGATGCGCTTGACTATTGCGCCATCCTCAAAACGGACAAGCCCAAACAAAAAACGCCCCAACTTATCGAATACTGGAACACCTATTCCACCGGCGAACTTGAAAAGCTGTCCGCGTCCAAACAGTCTGCCTATAAAGGCGCGTGGAAGAAGCTGTCAGAATTGTACTACCGGCGCGTAGACCAAATCACAGTCGCGGAAACCCGTGACATTGTTTCACGGGTTGCCACAACCTACTATACGGCGAAGGACTGTAAAACAGTCCTAACCAAACTGTTTGAACTCGCCGCCGCCGATGGATGGTGCAACAGGGATATACCGTCGTTTATCGTGCTGCCAAAGTTAGAGGAAAAGGAACGTCAGGTGTTCGGAAATTCCGAACAACTGGCGCTATGGAAACTGTACGAATCCGGCGACATCCGCGCCGCCATCCCGCTATTGATGATATGTACGGGCATGATGCCGGGTGAAGCCCAAAACTTGAAAGTCGAAAACATCCACCTGGACATACTGGAAATCCACGGCGCGGGTATGAAAACAAAAGTCAGGAAGAAGTCACCCATAATCATTCCAGAGGACGCTACACCGCTTGTAATAGACTTGATAGCCAACGCACAGCCAAGTGGCTATATATGGCCGCACGATGAAAAACGCTGGTATTCGGACTATTACGGGGCTTTAGAAGCGGCTGGTTGCAGACGCCTTGAACCGTATTCGTGTCGCCATACTACAGCCACCCGCCTTGCCATCACCGAATCCATAGCCCCACAAACTATCCAACGCATGATGCGGTGGAGTACGTCGAAGATGCTTGACAGATACGCGCACCCGGATAAATCCGATGTCCACGACGCCGCCAACACCATCAAAAAAGACAACGGCTACTAATAACATACTAATAACAACATACCCGAAAACCCTTGTAAATACGGGCTTTTCTATACCCCTGCTAAGGGAGTAGGGTGGGATAACTGCCGCGAGGGTTCAAATCCCTCCTTCTCCGTCAACCCCCCCCGTAAACACGCAGTTTTCGGGGGTTTTCCTTTTATCACCGCAAAAATTAAAAAGTGGCAAAAAATGGCGCAAAATTGCGCTCTACTAATAACATTACTAATAACATCTCACGCATATAAAAATACCCCACTCCCCGTGGGGAGCAGGGTAAGAATATGCCGTCAACCTTCCGGCACTTCCGGCAACCCGGCAACGCTGGTTAGCAACGAAAGAATCCCCGCCAACAGTGACGCGCTGCCAACCATAATCCAGTTCACATCACCCATAACCGCGCTCGTCCCGATGGTTGCAACCGCCGTCTGTGCCACCGTCTTAATGGCGCGAACACCCGCCGCCTTAATCCATGCTTTCCAATCCCGCATTTGCTTGTCCTCCTTATTCATGTGTTAAGAATCCACCGTTGGCTTTTAGCTTGCCGTATAGTTCTTTGATATACGTCATAGCTACATGACCTCGGTTGTTCTTGTAATCGTCGTGATGCTTGCAATAGTTTTCGTATTCATCTATGTCCTGCAAGATGTCCTCAAAGTGGCTTTCGGAATGACGTTGTTCTTCACAAACCTCATCGTAAAACCGAAGAATCCTGTATCTCTGTGAACTTGCTTTTGCGGCTTCATAGTCCTTAACATGCGCATCATAAGACGATTGCAGCTTGTCGATTCGCTTTTCCATAACCTCGGTTGTCTGCTTGATGCTTTCTTGCGTCTTTTTCCGGTTGGCTATGATCGTGGGTATCACCGTAACAACGATACCCAATAGCGAAAACACGCCGGAAATCAACGCAACTCTAACTACGTCACTCAATTCGCATCACTCCTTTCATCAGTAATAATGGTATATGAATATTGGCTCTTGATAACATCCTCTGGCTTAACATTGAAGTATTCTGAAAGAATCTTCTTTAAGTCATTAGCGTCAATTACAATCGCCCGTTTCATTCATATACCTCACCCGTAATCAATTCATATTCATCGGCTGTAATCCAATTCTTAATTACAGCATTGCGAACCATTGTCTTGTTCCACGTCCCACGCTCATATGCAGACTTGACAAACTCAAACTTCTTACTCATTGTTGCTTTCCTCCATTTCATCAGTAGGTATATCAACGTCGGTCATCATAGCCAGGTATTCAATTAAATCTGCGTTTTTTTGTGATATTGCGATTGCATTATCACGCAAAGCCTGTTCCTGCGGACTTACACCACGACGAATGACAGTAGACATATTATCAATCCTCCCATAAAGTATTGTAGAACCGCGTTAGTCGTTGAATCAAGTGATATGAATTACCTTTGCTCAAATGGTCAATCCATGTCTGGAAAGACATATCTACATTCTCTCGCGGCACAAGCCCACGTTTAGATTTAGCCACCAATCGTCGATATTTTTTTCGTCCGGATTTTACTTTTGAAGCATCGGCAATCATATAAACCTTACCAGTTGGCGTGAGATGATATGTAAATCCAAGAAACGTAATACCTTCGCTCAACGGATATATTTTTGTTTTCTTCGGATTTACTTCAAATCCAAGTTCGTTTAGTTTGTTAATGATACATACACTGTATCGCTCTAATTCTTCCTTGCTTTCATGTATTAGTATTAAATCATCCATGTATCGAATATAATACTTCACATGAAGCTGTTCTTTGATATAATGATCTACCCCATCTAAATTAGAAATACCGGCTATTTGAATCAACTGACTTCCCGGATTATAGCCAACATCCTTAGGGTATTGTTCATTAAGTATTCGTTTGACGCGCCTGAAAGCCCAATCAGGCAGTTTTCTTTGAAAGTTGTTTTCGGTTATATCGTGACGCATATTAGGATAATATCCATGAATATCAAATTGTGCGACATATCCGTTATAGTCGTTCTTGCGATAATACCTTCTTAGAAATTCTTTCAATCGTTCACGCGCCGGGTCGGTTCCTTTACCAGACTGACACGCCCAATTATCGTAAATAAAACTATTCGTCATAAGCGGATATACAACATTATCGTTCAAACTTCTTTGATATACACGGTCACGATATGCGATTGATGCAATCTCTCTCGGTTTTGGGCTTGTAATTGAAAAATGCTTTGTTGGGAAAGGCTTGTATGTACCATCATGTAGTTGTTGGCTTAATCTCTCTGTACGCTCTATTCCACGATGATAGTACGCCGCCACAGAATCCTTCCAAAGAACACCTTTCTTCGTTTTGAACATGGATTCGTATAAAGCATTGAATCCAATTACATCTTCTTCACTGATATTCACAAAAATCTCCTGCGTTTATAACTCAACTGGCGCGAACGTCACGAGTATCACAGTCGTATTGTTTTGCCTTTTTTTCAAGGCGGGGGATTCGGCTCCTTGCGTATCGGCTATTCTAATTTATCTTACAGACAAATGTTTTTCATAGCGTTTCGCAATCCGGGGCTGGCCTATTCGCGTTCGTCGCGTTGTTGTTGTTGGCGTTGCCTGTCGTGTTGACATTCCACGTATTATTCGCGTTGCCGCGATTCGCTGACCGCAGACGGACGTTCTGGTACAGCCTACACCCCCGATGTAAACCGCTATACGCTCTTAGGCTTTAAGCGGATAACATCTTTGTCACGCCATCCCCTGATTAGATTTCTCAAAGTGACAACAAGGTTAATCCAGTATCTTGTGCGCTTAGTTTGCAGATGAAACAATGGTTGCGCTGTTTCAATCAGCATTGTCATTCGATTGCACTTTTCAGCCGCATTATCCTGCAAATTTATACGTCTTAGATACCTTTGTTCATTGTCGTTTACCTTGATCTCATTAGCTTCCCAACAGAGGGCTTGTATCTCTATGGCGCAATCTTGGAGTTTTGTTATAAACGCTACTTGGCTTTTAGGAAACCACTTCTCATTTTCGAGAATTTTTAGCGTATATACCGTCAACGCTCTTGCTTTAGTATTCACTTCAAGTTCGCCGTGACCTCTGTTGGGAACTGGTACAGACATAAGCATCACGTCCTTTTATATCCCGCCCCTTGCGGGGCGGGGATGATAGATTAACAGATTACGCAAGCCGGGGCTGGCCTATCCGCGGACGTCGCGTAGTAGGCGTAGGCGTGGCCTGCCGTGTCGACAAACCACGTATAATGCGCGTAGCCGCGATACGCTGACCGCAGACGGACGTACTGGGCGCTTGTCTTGGCGTTATACGCATACCTAATATGATATGCGTTTGCTCCTGAACTACCCGTAATTTGCGGACTGGAAAGCCCAAGCCGCTGTTTCCAATACTCCCAATATTCGCCCTCTACATCTGCTAACTGCGGTACAATGTATTCCTGCTCCAATGAAGCCGGGAAGAATGTGTCATAAGTGCTTTCGCTTGTACCTATGCCACTATCTGTAACAGTATTCAACGCAGTAGTTACCTTAACAGGCTTAATGATATTCAAGAACGCCTCGTCAAATCCAGCCATGAATCCACGAGTGTTTGACAACTGCTGGGGAGGCCGATCAAACACATTCTTCGCCGTCCACCAGCTGCCCGCCGCCGCGCTGCTGTTCAGCCATTGACGGAAACCTGACTGTCCCCAGCGGTTGTAGCCGTAGGCCGCACGTTGCAGGTTGTTCGGGTTAGTCGTACCGTATACAATGTTGGACGCGACGGTTCCGAGGCTCGTCCCTTCCGTACCTTCCGTCAATTCCAAATTGGTATCAAGCGGTGTGATACTCGCCGCGTTTGCAAACGTATGAACACGCCAATTTGACGGGGCCGTATCAGGCGCACCCCACGTATAGAAGTCGTTATTCTTTCCAACCACAATCTGTCCACCTTGCGGGATTTCAACCGTAGTCGTGAAGTAATATGACTTCCCGGAAACGCAGTGCGTCCCCCAATTCGTACCGATGGTGAAGTAGTACGTTCCAGGGGCCATTGCAGCGGTCGCCACATAGATAGCCTCCGATGCGTCAAACTGAACGGCTTGCATAGCATAGTGAGATTGCAAGAACATACCGGGAACGGTTTCGCCATCCTCCAATTCCACGTTGCCAAAATGCACAATGTCCCACGGCAACACATAGGACTGAGAACCGTCGTTGTAGTTCAGCATCAACTGGTCGCCAATAGAGAATACATTAGGCGCTTCACCAGCCTGGACAATCCTGTGGATTTCAGCCAATTCAGCGGACGGCGTTGCTTCACTGGTCGGAACCATCTGTGAAAGCAGAAGGTTTTGACGCGCAAACCCTTCAACCAAAAGATGTCCAACATCAATAAGCCCTTGCGCCTTATTTCCTTCCCAAATGCTTACTCCCATATTCTAAATACCTCCTTTATTCAGCCGCATATGTGACTGTTGTTTGTAGCGTAGTCGTATTAGTGACAAGCGTAAGACTTTCACCAGTGTTCAATGTCCGAATCTCCGTAATCGTACTAGTTCCAAACGTAAAAGCATCAGTTCGGATGGCCGTGTTTGAGCGCATATGCGTAATGGTAGAAACATTACCGGCGCTGTCAAATGTAATAGACTGAACGGTATCTGGTATCATTTCGCTAAGAAGAAGTATGTTAATGTTCGCATCTGCGTCACGAATACCATATTCTGTTTCGTCTACAGTTATCTTATCCACATAAGGCATTTCGTCACCCCCTGTATCAATTATATAACGTTTGCAAATACCAACGTTGTTCCAGAAACGCTCACGCCCATATTGTGTTGCGCTGCCGCCGCCGCGCTTTCTGCTGCCTGTTCGCTGTAATACTTTGCATTGTTGTGATAGTATGGCGATTCATTTCCAACATCCAAACCATTCTGCTCTCCAACGGCAAATCCCTCGGATTTCAAAGCGTTGGCCGCAGCGTCGGAAGCAGAAGCGCCAGCCGCCAACGCCGATCCGGACGCAGCCGTAGCGGATTCGGACGCTTCACCGGCCTTATCGATCGCTGTCGTCGCCGATTCACTTGCTGATTGAGCGCTTACAGATGCTTCCCCGGCTTTATTAAAAGCTGTTGTAGCAGAACCAGCCGCAGCGTTTGCACTTTCAGAGGCATTACTCGCCTTATCCGTCGCCGTTTGAGCGCTACCGCTTGCAGATTGGGCGCTTTCCAATGCTGCCGCCGCAGCACCGGACGCCTCCTGCGCGTATTCCTGGAACCGATTTAGCCAACTCTCCCAAGGGTTGGGTGCTGTCCCGCTACCATCCAGCGCCGTTAGTATTCGCGTCAGATAGATTATTGATTTTGCAATCATATCTCCATCCATCACGATTAACTCGCATCGCCCTTGACCGTCTGCCGACAAATCTGCGTTACTGACCGTCCAATAAACACTGTTACCGTCAACCGTAATATCCGCTACCGGATATGCGGCACTATCTCCCGGCCTTTGGTGCAACAGCCAGTAGCTTGCATTAGGGTACATCTCTGAAAATTCGCTTATATCAAATTGAATCCTGCGGTGCAGATTTTCTCCAAGTCTGCCTATTATGGTTATATCCTGTGAATTAGCATAAACGGTCAACATCATTTATCACCCCCTTGACAACCTTAATGATAATCACAGCAACCATTAAAGAAATCCCTATCCGCTTCCACGGTAACGCGACTATCTGACACAGCCATAAGTCTACCATTGCAATAGCAATCTGTATCTCACTTGCCATTTCATTTCACCAGCTTGGAATACTTGGAAGAAACCCAACCGTTCTGATTCTGATATTCCACCAAATACCAGTCGCGCCCGTCAACATTCTGCGTCTGTCCCTGATAGGGCAACACGTCACCCTTGTGGACGGTTCCAATGTCCTTATTCTTGATTCCGGGGCCGCTTCGCACATTCACGCTACCACCCGTAATCTGAACGTGCTGCTTCGGTTCAGGCGTGGGTTCATCGTCGTATTTTATCATACTGTCCGGCAACATGCCCCATTTAGTCCACGGGCCTTTAGAAACTTTGTTGCGCTGACAGTCATAGTTAAAGCCCTTCATTTCAATCGTGTACCCATTACCAACATACACGGCGATATGGCCGGGCTTCCATACTACAATGCCAGGAATGTCGGGTATCGTGCTAATCTTGCCAGTCTTTTTGCACTTTTCAAACATACCGTTGGCAGACTTGTCGGGGCAGTTGTTGGTTCCGTACTTCGGGTTGCTATCATAGACACCGCCCGTCCAAAAGTACGACTTTATCATGCCGACGCAATCCGCACAACGCCGCTTCTTCTCAATGTCCCGCATGTAGCCACTGGTTCTGCTACTGCCATAATGGTTGGGATATTGCTTCTTTTTATGTTCGTACAGGTCTTTACTGCACAGCTTGCCGTAAGTCCCATACCAGTAACACCAATGATCTTTATGCGCGTATATTTCCTCACAATACGCCGCCAACTGCTTTCCGGTAAACATCTATGTCACCGTCCTTTTATTATGTTATCGCTGTAATAAGGCCATTTCTAACAGTTACGGTTTTACCGTCTGCGGTTGTAAAAGTGCCGGATGCACAAGCATAACCATTGATTGTCAGGCTACCGGTTATGTTAATCGTATCTCCACGCATTTCAATATGTGAATTAGGAGTTCCTGTTGTCCATAAATGAATTTTACCAGCCGCTGATATATTTAAGTTTGCAAACGAACTTAATCCTATATATGACCTGTCAAACAACGGAATAGAACCGTTAAGACCTCCAAGTATACCTCCAATGTTTTCCCATCTGTCATTTCCACCTTCTAATTTCCCCATGTTCACATAGAAGCGCAGGGCGCCAGAATCCAGCGCGTCGTAGAAATATCCGTCCGTCGAATAGTTTTTGATGCTGCCCTTGTTGATATCGATACCGGCATTATTCATGGTACTGATTATATTACCAAAAGCATCTAATACCTGCATAACGCCGTTACCATTGTTTGCACCGCCAAGGGTCAACATACCTCCCTGTAATCTGTCGCAACTCATTTCTCCAGCGGTTATGAAATTTGCTACGATAGCCCCATTCTGCGTCATGGCAAGCGTATACGGCCCCGCATATCCATTTGACGAATATCCTAAACCACCGCTGTTCCACCGCCATACTTTCGTCGCTGTAGTAATATCATCGGTGTCCATAATCAGAATTTCCGTCAATTCCCCGTCAGAATTGTACATGAACCGCACATGACCGCCGTCCGCGCCGGTAATCAGCGCCGTCGCTGCATCCACCGCGTTTTTCAGGTTGTCGCTTGTGATCTGCTTTATGTTTTTCAGTTCCTGCAACTGTTGCGCCGTGAATCCACTACCCATTACACCATTGTTCAATTCCTCGGTTTCCCCGATAGCCGCAAGCCCAGTCGTACCGTTCAGTCCGAAGTTAACGTTTGTCAACAGACTGATATAGGTATGTCCAGTCTTATCTGTAAACGTAATTCTGTCCATCGGCCACAGATACGGCGCGGCAATCACAGAAGCCGTAAACGGCGTATACACAAAACTCTGAACAGCACTGTAAATCCCCGCAAGCACCGTCGCGGCATTGTTTGCGTTGATGAATCCATTATTCGATACGTCAAGCGCGTAATCGTCCGTACCGGCCAGGTATACAGTCCTCGCTTCGTCGCTGTCCGTGTATTCCACGCCAGTTATCGTAATGGCATTTTCATACAAATCGCTGTTGTATCGGTTGTCAATCGTGCTGACATACCCCGTGGAGTTCGTATACCACGTGAATTGCAGATAGCCGTTCCAATCCACAAATGCGTTCGTTCCCATCAACCCCGCGCACCACTGTATCAGGTTCCGATAGGTGATTATCGCCCCATCGATAGTTGGCAACTCCGTAATGCTGTAATTGTAATTCGGCAACGCAGTAAGCGACTGGTTGAACGGCATACTGCAAATTGTACAGACCTGACCGACAAGGTTCGCCACAGTCGCCGGGAACGTCAACGCCGTCGCGTCCACTTCCTTGTCGAATCGCGTCATCCTGTCAAGGCACGTCAATTCTATGGTGCTTAACTTCCTCGGTTGTACACAGGACGTAAAGTAGCCACATGGGATATAGGTAACGGTCGGATTCTCCTGCGTCCAGTCCGCAATCCCGATCTCAACGAAAAACTCGACACCCTCCAACACAATACCGTCATAGAAGCCATCGTGGTTATCCAAGCGAAGCTTCATCTGCGAGGCAACCGCCGTCCCGATTTCCAATTTCTGACCATTGCAACTGTAGCGGTCAATGACAAAAGTGTTTGCCTTTACATTGTCACTGGTGATCGTCAGGTTGACAGGCATACCGGCCTCATCATTAATGTATATGGGCGTATCGCCACTGTACAGGATGATCGTCTGCGTCCCGTCAGAATCAAAGACTTCCGTCGTACCGCTGTACAGCTTTACCCGCTTACTGTCGCCAGACTGATAGACGAGCGTATTCCCATTGTACACGGAAATATCGGTCGGCAATATCTTTACCGTCGAACCGGTAATCCGCAGAACCTTTGTCTGTTCCGCTTCAAACAGCGCCTTGACCTCGTTCGTTATCGGGTACACCCCATCACCCCCTTACTGCTCGATGATATTGAACGATACCGTCCATGCGTTGATGCGCACATTGTACGCGCTTGCCCCCTGGTCGCCGCTATAAAAGCGCTTCGTCACATACCCATTCGCCAGCGGGTCAAGGCAGTTCACGTTCACATACTCCGGCGCAAACGCGGCCAGCACCGCGTTTGCCGTCGCCATCGACACATTCTGCCATTCCAGTTCCAGCTTGCGCTTTCGGGCGATTCGGTTCTTATGCATCAGCCCGGATTCGCAGCGGCCAGCATCTTCATCCGATATATCGTTGACCGTCCAATCGTACTTGGAAGGGCACGGAACAGCCGCGCCATCAACCGTTTTTATCGGGTTATAAGTCTGGTTAGGCATATCCGCACCCCCTTAGTTCACTGGAACAATAGTCAATCCAGAACGTCTGTTCATTTGCCTTTGCGCCCGGTTCACGCTTTCAGCCGTAACCTCTGCTGTGAACTCCTTCGCGTTAATCTGCCGCAACAGTGCAACCTTCTCCGCATCCCTCGCGTCGCTCTTGGCTAAAGCCGCCGTAAAAGCATCGTACATGGCGCGATACATGGTATCATAGTCCTGTTCGCTGTCTGTACTGCCGCCGTAGAACTGTGCCGCAATCTTAACGCCGTTCATGGCGGCGCGAACCGCGCTGAACATAGTAGCAGCGAGTTGACTTTGGTTTAGGACTTCCGTCCTGCCTCCGATATGTCCGACAAGTTCAGGGCCAGCTTCACCAGCTAAGAACATGCTGCCATGGACGTTGTTTGAACCGTTTGCATACTTTGGAAAACTGCGCCAGAAGCCGGACGAGAAGATACCGCCATTAGCAAATTGCGGCAGATTTTTCCACATGCCTTTTGCAAACACGCCGCCAAGCTTCCTTACAGACAATTCCCACTTTGTATCACCATCTTTGGAAACTTCAATTTTGTTAGGGCTACCCTTGACAAGTTTTACTTTAATTTTCGTTTCCAAATTATTCAGATTAAGATAAGACAACACAGTACCAGACCAATCTCTTTTCAAACCAACTTTTACACTTGTAGCCAAACTTTTCAGATTAAGATAAGACAATACAGTACCAGACCAGCCTCTTTTTAAACCAACTTTTACACTTGTAGCCAAACTTTTCAGATTAAGATAAGACAA
>Ga0310690_10001484_pt1 | contig 41485 bp, 58 predicted proteins | sample AusTroGonzalo_MG_2_FD_207661 | JGI IMG/M metagenome (GOLD analysis project Ga0310690, IMG submission 207661) | Bovine rumen microbial communities from tropical cattle in Woodstock, Queensland, Australia - Gonzalo_04 (v2) (version 2) | ecosystem: Host-associated > Mammals > Digestive system >... | reverse complement strand
TTCTCACTAGACCCTCAATATCGGTCTCGTAGTCTTTAGACACTCTAACAGCACCAGTAATATCCACCTCATTGTCTTTAGTTACCCATACACTACCAGTAATATCATCACTAGAAGGCTTTGCAAGCAATACACCACCAGTAATCTCTGTCTCTCCTACCACAGCTACTCTAACAGCACCAGTAATAGCCTTATTTATATCCTTGGCTACTCTAACAGCCCCTTCAATATCATCAGAGCCTGCCTTAGCTATTCTCACTACACCAGTAATATCTACATCAACATTATTAGCTATCCACACTCCACCAGTAATATCTTTAGAGTTGGTATTAAGCACAGCCACAGCACCAGTAATCTCTCGCTCACTCACTTTCTGGTTAGGGTTATCTATATTCACCGTACCTTCAATCTCGCAGGCTCTCTCCCCAGCAATCATAACATTACCAGTAATATCCTTAGTATAGGAGTTCTCAATCGTAGTAGCCCCAGAGATAGTAGCAGGAGTATTCCTAGACACTCTCACCACACCAGTAATATCAGCATCACCTATCCTAGCCACTCTAACTATACCAGTAATAGTCTTATCTACATTATTGGCTACTCTAACGACACCATAGATGCTCGTAGGAACGGTCTTGGCTATCCTAGCCACACCTTCTATAGTCTGAGTTCCTAAAGCCTCTATTCTAGTCGCACCAGTAATATCAGTAGCACTATTCCTAGCTATTCTTACTACACCAGTAATAGTCTCAGGCACATTTTTAGCTATCCTAGCCATACCAGTAATAGTCTTATCCACACTCTTAGCAATTCTTACAGCACCATTTATAGTATCAGAGCTAGTTATATATATACGGACTTGTCCTACAATATCCTTAGTTACTTCTACAGAGCCAGTAGCTCCTACAATACCACCATAAGCTCCATCACCATAGCCAGTTCCCCATAACCCTTTAAGTATAGACCTCGCCTCTACGGGAGGGTGAGGTGGGAATGGGTCTTCTATAGTAACAGAGCCAGTGATAGTCTTAGTCGTCGTAGTATATTGGGCAGGGATAGTAACACTCCACGCAGGGCTACTCCAGCTACCATCACCACCTACTAGACTAGCATTAGTAGTATAGCCATAGTAAGTCCCCCCTTCTAGAGATATAGAAAAGCTACAGCTCCCCACTACAGCATCAGTTTTCTGCCCAGTAAAGGTTGCACCAGAGATATTAGCAGTCCCATAGCTACCACTTGTCCCAAAATAAAAGTAGGCAGGACTACCAGCCTTAGTTTCGCCAGACCAGTTATTAGACCTAGAATAAAGGAGGGTAGCCGTAGCAGAAGTGCCAGAATAATCTACCCTCACTCTAGTAGTAGTATAAGTTCCAGTCTGATTACTTCCAGAATAGATTGTCGGCATTGTATTGCCCTCCTAGACTATTTATCACTAATAATCTTAGCACCTAAGAATACAGCACCTAGAAAGGTCTCTACAGCCGAGAAGGTGGCTAGAATAGCCTCAATCGGCCAGCCCCAGTTCCAAGCAGAATTAAGACCAGCTAAGAGCGTAGCAGTAGCAGGTAGGACAATAGACACTACCCACCTAAGAGCCTCATAGAGCCAGCTTGGTAAAAATTGTTTATCTTCAATCATATTAAGCCTTTCTAATATCTTTAGTATTCATCGCAGCCCAGACAGCACCACGAGCAGTAAGCACGGCCCTATCACCATTTATCTCAGAGATAGTATAAGTAGGGTCATATTGGACCAAAGGAGTACCATTGTAATCCACTAAGCGAGTAGGCACTACCACATCACCTACATTAAAGCCAGCAGGAGCTGGAGCAGGGGCTGGTGCAGGGGCTTGAGCATCTACTTTTTGTAGGTTATTGGTATTGACTGCAGCATAGACCACACCACCAGAAGTGAGAACAGCACGGTCTCCGTTAATATCAGAGATGGTATAGTAATCACGAGTTTTAATCAAAGGAGTTCCATTGTAATCAACATACTTAATAGGGAGAACATTATCACCTACCTTAAAGTCTCCAGTTGGGGTAGGTGTAGGAGCTGGACCACCACCGTTAATCTCATTAGCCTTCCTAGCAATTTCTTCAACTCTAGCTCTCAAGTAATCACCTGGGCAGGTAGTTGCAGCAAACATAGAGTGCCAAGTTAGATTTTGCCCAGCGACCAAAGTTCCTAAGTTATTACGCTTAGCAATATCAGCCACGAGCTTAATTAAGCTATTATATGCAGCATCTCCTACTGGCCATTCTCCACCAGTAGCAGAGTTAGAGGTCTCAATGGTGACACTTCGGCAGTTAGATGGCCAGTTAGAGTTAGTCCAAGCAGTATCACTTTCATCTACATACTGCCCAATCTCACCACCATTACCAATACCATAGTGGGAGCTACCATTACGACCAGCACGAGCAAAAATATTTCCACATTGTTCGGCAGAGAGAACTCCAGCCATATGATGGATAGTAATATCAGTTATTTTAGTATTCCTACCTTTAGTATAGTTAGATGGGTGGGCAGGAACTCTTACGGTTACGAGAGAGCTATTACTCATTTTCTTCTCCTTTCCCCATATCACTTAAATCACCTAGCACCTCTTCATCTTGGGCTAGAGTAGGTTCTTCAGGTTTATTATTCATAGAACTCCTTTCTTAAAGTTTATACTTATATTATATCGCAAATAACACTTTAAGTCCAATTGCTCCATCAGTAGCTATTAGCTCAAATTAGGTATAAAGAGAACTTCAATACCATTATAATCATTACTCCCACCACCTATAGTATAGGAGCTACCAGAGCCACCAACTATAGTCAAGCTCTCACCTACAGCCATCGGGACTGGCACCATAGGTAGAGTTAGGGTAATCCCAGCAGTCTCATTAGTAGAAGTCCAAGCCTTCCTACCATATAGGGTATAGGCATTCCCAGCAGTATTATACTTAGCGATACTAACCCACACCTGTGCTGAAGTACCACCTCTAGAATAGCAAGCTCCAGATACTAGAGCCAAGCCAGCCTCTTTAGCTCTTACTCTATTAGCATTTATCTCCAATACGTCTGCTCCACCAGAGTATTCTTCAGCCAGAGCCAAAGCACTAGAAGCCGCAGTTCCAGATGCAGCAGTACTATTCCCAGCTACAAACCAGCCATAGCGTGACGGACCTACAATCGGTAGTATGTTATTCCCATCTTTGTCTTTGAGCATTTTTCTGTATGTAGCCATATTATTCTCCTTTTACCACCACCCAAAACATATTATTTGAGTTGGGTTGCCATAATTTGCATTACCACTGATTTGGTATATATTCGCTTTCCCATTTTGGAACCAATAAGCACCAAAAGTAGTATCTGCTGAGTTGGAATAATAAGTCCTAGCATGCACTATTGAGTTATACATAGTGGCATTAGCTACCCAATCACTAGGCAAATCAATAGACAGAGTCTGGCCACCACCAGCCGCACCACCAGAATACCCCATAAATATATGGAATTTCCCTAAATCAACTCTATGAGATGAAGGCGTTGCACCAGAACCAGCTTGGACCATATCGTCCCAGTCTATCATATCGCTATCAACCCACGGAGTAGGGGTCTCAGCAGTTTCTTCATCTCCTAACAGCACGGCCTCTTCAGCATAATTAGCATTAGTTACAATAGCTCCCTCAGCAAAAGCCTGGGTGTTACTTCCCTTCTCCCCTCTCACGACGGTCAAAACAGTATTACCATCTTGGTCATTCCCTACAGCAGTTACTTTAACAATCTCACTATCAAGGCTATTAGCTACTCCAGCAGTAGGGTCAGAAGGCATTATAGTAGCGTAAAATGGAGGGGTCGGCCATACTCCCTGAATAGTAGAAGAAGAACCATTACCAACATAAACCAGTAAAGTAGTAGCAGAGGCAGATACACTCTCAACTAAAGTTCCAGAGGCAAGGTTTTTAATGGCCATATCCCCTCCTAATTCTCGTTATATTGGACTGTTAGGGTCACGGTTCCACTATCACCAGCATTCGCAGAGGAAGTAGTCTGGACTTGGGTCACGATATATTGGGTATAACATTGGGAAGTCTGAGATGCAGCAGGAGAGGCATCATTCGGGCCAGTAGTGCCAAGTAAAACACTAGCTCCAGAGCCAATAGCAGTAGTAGAAGTAATATCAGTAGAGCTACCTAAGGCAGTAGTAGAAGGTGTAGTATAAGTAGAGGTAATCTTACCCTTCAAGCTAATTCCAGTCCCCAAAGTTCCAGCAGTGTGAGCAAACTTTACAGCAGAGACCTGGTTAAAAGTTCCAGAGAACTTAAGATAGATATATTTGTCATAAGAGTTAGCACCAGCAAGCACAGGAGCAGATGCTCTAGAAGTCGTGCTATCATCTACACTCTTCCAATCACAGGAAGAGATGGTGCTTTCGGTTCCATGAGCAGGGCTACCAGTTGCAGTGCCATTTTGCTCATACCAAGTAGTGGTTGCAGCCATAGTTAATTTTCTCCTTTATTATAATAAAGCTTTATACCATAATTATATCACGGTTATTGTTTTTTGGCGATTATTGCCATTCTTATCCAGCCCCTGGTAGCCTATAACATAGCTCAGAACTCGTGGCTCTCCGACCACACCATCTATAATCGTAGCCTCCATATTTCTATAGTAAATTATCCTTACATTACTCAGAGGTCGTTTCTCACGGTGTAGTAGAGTATGAGTTTCACTCCCCCATCTGCCTTCTTCATCACTATATATAATAGGACACCACGGCCTAGATAAATCTACGGTGTATTTTTTATCTTTTCCCACCAGCTCAAAGCTTAAAAGCTCCCCAGAGTGGTTATTAAAGTAGTTTTGGAAGTCTCTAAAAGAGCTTGGGTTCCACTCAGCATCAGGGTTATATCTAGAGTATTTATCCTCATAATGCTGGGTGATAGTCCTCTTAACAAAATTAGCTCTCCATAGATACTTAAACTTACTCTTCTCTAGGTTTCTCACTCTCGTTCTCCTTTATAGTAGCCAGATACTTTCCATAAGTATTCTCGGCATAGTTTAGTTTACTTTTCATATTATTTAGCCTCTCCTCCAGCCCCTCTATATCTCTTAGGAGTTGTCTCTTCTTCTCTGCCAGCTCCTCAAACTCATCAGAAAGAGAGAGCAAGGCATTATTGCCCTGCTCTACAGCATCATCTATCTGGTTCTGAGTAGCCTTCAAAAGCCTCTGGAGTTCGGCCAGCTCGTTCTTTTTTGGTTCAAGCAAACTATTTAGCTTTTGGCTTTTCATCTACAAGCCCCAAATCCTTTTCTACTTCTTTTTTCACATCAACTTTTTCTTCAGGTTCATTAGGGTCATACACCCCAACAAAAGCCTGATTTACGAAGTCAATCTGGTCTTTAGGGGAGTTCATCATTACACCAACTTTCCCACTAAAGTTCTCGGAGATATATTGCTTATAAAAGCGTACCAAGCCCACATAAGCCTCCCAGCCTGGGACAATTACGGTCTGGCCTGGATTAAGGACACGAACTTTCTGCTCTCCTTGCCATACCCTACGAGTAAATTCATTAGGTTGCTCAATCCTAAAAGTACCACCCTGTTCCACAGGTTTCCTATCAGAATATACCCAACCAGTCTTTTTCTTAGTAAAGTTCTTAATCTTTACTAACTCATCAGCTCCAAATTTATCATGGAGCAAATCTACCATTAGTTTCTTAGACCCATCTCCAGAAGTAGGTGTACTACCAGCTAGAAGTTGTGCCTCAAAGTCTTTATTATCCATTATTTAATCTCCTTTTTATTCCATATCATTCAATACGGCATCAAGCACATCTTCGGTACTCATACCAGTTTTATAATAGTGAGGTTTATTGCTCTCATCTCCACCATTCACAGCAGAGCTTGTAGCTTTAGAGTTGCCAGCTACCTTCTTAGCTACATTAGCTCGCTCAATATCCCCCTTAGCCTCTTTCTTTACAAACTCTTCAGGGTGTAGAGCCTTATAAAGTAGAAAGCTATCTTTTACAGATAAATTAGCTCCCTCACTAGCTCTCTGAGCTCTATACCCTAGCACTTTATTTATCAAAATTACAGCAGGGTCATCATCAAACTCTTTAGTACCAGACTTAGCTTTAGGTTTAGGCAAATCACCAGCCTTCTGTAAGGCATCTATCTCCCCAATTACTTTCCTAGCCTCTTCTCTTTCAGCATTAGCTCTCTCTTCTCGTTCATTCCTAGCATCTATAGCATTCTTAAATTGAGTAGCCCTATTCTCTTGAGCCTGAAGGTCATTCTGAAATTTCATCATAGCCTTCTCGTTCTTAAACTCAAAATCCTCAGGCAACTGGTCAGGAGTTTTAACTTGCACAACTCCTTTTTTGCCTTCAGCAGTTATATAAGGGAGAGCATTATAGATAATCTTATTCTCTTCAGGTAGATTATCCCATACTTCTTCATCTATTTCCTTAGGTCTAGAGAGTAGCTTATCCATGTTCTTAGCCCTCTCATCTTCGGCCTTAGTCTCTTCTTCGGTTTTAGCCTTAGCATAGCCCCTCTTTTTAGCTAATTCTTCAAACTCCTCATCAGAGAGTTCTTTTTCCTCATCTTCTCCAGCTTTTTCCTCATTTTTGCTCTCGCCTTCCTCATCTTCATTCTTTCCAGCCTCTCCATTGTCGCCGGTTTCAGTTTCTTCTTCATTGGTATCATCATCAGAGGCAGGTTCTTTCACCTCCTCTTCAGTATTTTTACTCTCTTCTCCATCAGGAGCAGAGTTTTCTTTTTCCTGTAGTTCTTTTTCCTCTAGAGCCTCTAGAGCATTCAAGCCTACATCAGATAAGTCTTCGTTCATTCGGCTGTAGCCTCCTTATTAAATTGGTAATACTTATATTATAGCGCACTATAACAATATAAGCAAACTACTTTCCTTTGTACTTAATCCACATATCACTTGGCTGGGTAGTTGTGCCGATACTAATTATGTTCGTACCTTTATTAAGCGTTATTTCTGGGAGCGTTACGCTTTCTTCACTTGTTGTTTCTAATACATAATATATCCTTAGTCTTGGCGACAATGACCTTAGCCACGCTACTGCTTTTGCAACTCTCTTAGCACCAGTGTCATCTTCTGCTGTTACACCAACTAAATCATCATACAAGTAAAATGACGCACCAGTGTTAGCACCTACGATAAATCCGTTTGGTGTTTGGGTATATGGCAAGTAATTACATTTTTCTACCCCTAAGTTTATGGCATTCCTAGGACTAAATTGGTAACCACCATACCTTGAGTAATTAGAATATCTTGCAATCTCATTAAATAGACCTGTAGTCTCGTTATAATTTATTTTTCTAACAACCTTCCCTGACTCAAAGTCAATATAATCTGAATAACTGCCCAGTTTCCTTAGTGGTTCTGATAGGTAGATGTTTGTGGTTGTTGGTGAAAAATAGGGTTCGTAAGAAGACACGGTGTTCCCCTCAACAATCATATTCTTTTCTGGGGCAAGAGTCGAACCACCAGTATAATATGCGCATAAAAGATATTTTGCAGAACTGTTGTTGATTGTAATGGTTTGCATCTTAGTTGCAGTATTGCCAGAATTAACAACCCTAGTCCCGCTTATCATATTCATATTTTCGTCAAGCAATGCTATACAATTATAGAAATTACCATCACTTCTATAAGACCAATAGGTGTATGTTTTGCCGTATTCTGTTTCTATCCTTCTGCTTGAGCCCTGAGACGGTGCAAAAGTTCCATTGATATTTAACCACCCATAATCTGTCCCATTGGGATTCCATATATTAATAGGGCTTACAACAACAGGTATTCTATATCCACCTCTTGCCGTTTCATTTCCTGCAATAAGTGGCTCGCTAGTCTCACTAGAATAAAATACTTTATTGACTGTATCATACATTCCAACTACATTAGAAGTATTTTTACATGGTATAAAGTTCCTAACTAGAGTTCCGTTGTCCCATATCTTACAATAGTAAATCTTGCCATGTGATAAATATAAGTTATCTGTGTAACCAGTTGTAGCGAACAAATACAGATTATAATTGTCTGTCTTTTGAAAACTAGCGCTCGATATATCATAATCTGTGCTGTTGACTGTGCTAACACCATTGGCAGGGTCAAAAGAACCTTCCAAAACAGTTCCAGCAGTAACATTGGTTATGGCATTTGTCTTAGAACCAAAGGACGTACGGCATTCACCATCTGTATTGTTATAAGCTATTGGGAAGAACCTAGCTGTGTTTGCACTACCAACTCTTGCACCGATAAAAGGAGAAGCGTCATATGCCCCGTCAGTTGTTTCTACCTTATAATCTACCCTAGTATTACCATCTGGGCTAAACCCAGTATCTATATATTGTGCGCCATTCGCTTCAATATAATTGAGTTCAATATAGCCATATGGCAGTTCACTTACCTTATCACCAACGCTTTGTATTTCAATAGGGCTATTAGGATTAGGCATTTCTGCGCCTGCTGTGAATGTGCCAGTACCTACATTTGTCTTAAATTCATTATTGATAATATCATACATGCCCAGAACATTATCATAATTCCGTTTTGCAGGTATAAAGTGTTTAGATATAGCATTTCCTTCGCTAAAAATTGCATAATATATCCTTGAATTAGATATTGCATAATTACTGCCTCCCACACTATATCTTGCAAATAAAGGTATCGTTTTATTATATACATCATTCGAACCTACATTTCCAAGCAATGTATCGCCAAAATATGCTTCTCCACTATTCAAATAATTTATTTCACAAGTGTAATCTGTATTCAAAACAATATCTGTAGATGTAGTAAACGTAACTCCTCTATGAGCACAGAAAAGATTACTACCTGTTTGTCCTGAATTAGACGAAATAAACAAAGTATCCCGTCTTGGTGATGTGCTCATAAATATACCAGATATTGCAGACGAACCACTTGCAGTATAACGGTATTTTATTTTTATACCAGTATTGTCGGTTGCAGTTATTCCTGTATCAATATATTGTGTTCCTGCACTTTCTATATATTCTAATTGAGTATATCCATCAGGCAATAATTGCTGTTTACTATTACCATAAATCCTATAACCTAACATTATTTCTGCAGCACAATTCAATAGTGTTAGAGGCGGTACACCCTCAGCAATTAAAGTCTTAAATGCCTCAAAGACTAGGTAAGCGCCTTTATAAATTCTGCTTAGGGAAGTGCCGCCTTTATATGCAGAACCAGTTTTTAGAGTTCCTTTATAAATTGGCATACCCTACTCCTCGCTTTCTATATTTTCTTCCTCTTCAGGCTCTTCTTCTACCTCTAATTCTGGTTCTTCCACTTGAGGCTCTTCAGCCAATTTTTCTTCCTCTTTTAGTTCTTCTGTCTGTGGCTCTTTAATCTCTTCCTTAGGAGTTATATTATCATTCCTTAAGTTTATTTTAGGTAGAGTTAGAACATTAGGTGATGCTGATAAGGTATTAGCAGTAGTAGTCTCTTCCTGTACCAAATAAAGAGTTTTCTCAGCTTTAGGGTCAATAGCATCATATTGGTCTTGAGTGCCAAACCAAATCGTGTCAATTACAGTAGTTGGTATTCCCCCTCCACCTATACCATGCTCCACAAGATAGCGTAAATAGTATTCAACATTATTATTTATAGTAGCAGGCATAGGCAAATCCTGTACCCCAGCCAACATAGCTAAATAAGCCTCTACATTATTCACTGCAGGTGGGTTCGGTGCTGGTAAATCATTATCCATATTCTTTCTCCTTTAGTTTAGTATTTCTACTTATTTTTATTATATCACTTCTATTAAGCTTGTGATAGTAACCCTCCTAACATAGAACCTTCAGGAGCAGGGGTAGGCTCAGGCATCTGTTGGTCCATCATTATCTCTCCTGGGCTACCAGCTCCCATCATTCCACCCTCAGGCTGAGGCATAGGTGGCATTCCTCCAGCAGGAGGCATCTCTCCAGCCATAGGCATAGGCTGGGCTACTTCAGGCACTTCAGGAGTTATAGGCATATTAGGGTCAAGTAACAGACCTTGCATACTGGCCTCTTGTAGCTTTACTCTTTGCGACAATAGATATACTTCTTCCTGAATATGGTTCACCATAGCAGTCTGTCTCTCAGGGTTAGCATATAAGAACTTATCAGTCGTAATCTGAGTTCGGTGGGCTAGTATATGCTCAGCATCTACATCATCATGCCCCTTAATATCCTCTCCATTCATAATACAAGCAAAGTCAATATAGGCTTGTCGGTTCTGCATCTCGGCCCTTAGCTCAGTAGTTAGAGCATCAGGAGACATCTTAAACTTCACTAAAGTATCGTAGCGTTGGTCGGCATTCTTCATACCCAAGTCCTTAAACAAGTTATAAGGGTCAATCAAACCAAGCTGAGCCAAGTTCATAGCAATTTGCTCATCACGGTTCTTGTCTTTCTTTTGGGTAGTACCGTGTTCCACCTTCACCCAAGCCACATCAGGTATCTTCTCTCGGCTAAGCTCTACGAAGACAAACTTACCATCATTATCCCTACAGGCAAATTTCTTAGCATTCTTATACCATACCTTCATCATCTGGACTAAGAGTTTATAGTAGTCATCAAGACCTCTCTCAAGGCATCTAATAATCTCATCTTGCCTACCTCCAGCTTGGTCTCTCATCATACGAGCCTCGCCTAAGGTATTAGCCCCACCTCTATCTTGAGCTCCTCTAAACTGGCTCGGAGTTCCCATAATCTCATGGATAGCATTCTTAATATCTTGCTTATCATTTAGCACATAGTTAGGCAGTAGATGAGGGGTAATCTCACCAAAGGCAGAGTTCACAGGCTGGTCTCCCTGGGTCTGGAGTAAGAGTATCTGGTTAGGGTCTCTCGTAATATTCTCAGCCTCATCAGAAGAGATAGCCCCAGACTTAAAGACTAGAATAGAGTTAGCAGTATCAGCATTCTCCATAATCTGTCGGCCTCTCTTGTTAAGAGCATCTTGTAGAGGAATAGCTTGCTCAAACGGAGAAGTCTCATCTATCATATGAGCCCCAGAGTTCATATAGTTAAAGAACACATAAGGTTTCATAGGTTTCGGCAAAAAGTTAGTAAGCTGTACTCCATCTCCATCATATAGATAGTTAGGGTTCTTAGATTTTCCAAGCAATAAGTTTCCAATATACCAAGCCACACACTCAGTCTCACCCTCATCAGTAATCTCAGTAAACCATACTTCCTTATAAGCATAGACAGAGCTTTCAAGCTTAGAGCTAGACCTTACTCTCCCAATCTTCCTCATAAAGGCATCTTTCTTTTCAGGGAATAAGTTAAAGATTTGTTGTACGGTAGCAGTACAGGTCTCACAAATAAATAGAGGGTTCTCACCAAGCCTACAAGACTTATCAACTACTATATTCTCAGGTTCTACCACTCTAGGTACAATATCTTCGATAGTTTCGTCCCAATAGAGCTTAAGCACACCTACATACTTAAGATACATACTTCTTTCAAGTTTATTTATCTTCTCACCAAGTTTAAACTTCTCGCTATGGACATTCAAGCCCCACTCCAAACTCTCGGCCATCACTTTGCTTTGAGTAGTTTCATCTTCAGGAACAACCTCAGCAGAAGGGTCAGAGGAAGTAGTATAAGCAGTAATAGTCTCAGTAGCAATAAACAGCTCATTCTGAATATAAGGTATCTGATAGGAGTATAGTTTATCCTCATCTATCTGAATACCCTTCCAGTATCGCATATTCTTCTCACGCCTACTCTCCAAGTTATACCCCTTAGGGTCATTCCAGTAGGTCTTAGCATCATTTTCCCATCTCTTAAAGTTTTCAATAAGCTCTTTATCAGGAACATCAAGAGCCAGCACAGGTAATTCATTTACCAAGCCAGTCTCTTCAGGGTGTTCAAAGTTATTTTCCATAGCTAATATTCTCCTTAAGCCTATTATATCGTAATATCAAAAAAAACGCTATACCTTATCGCAACAGAGGTAGAATAGCCTTATTTCTGGAATAAGAACTTATACACGCAATCACAGCCCCTACATTTATGCTCCATCACCTTCATACCAGACACTAGCTCGTGGTGTTGCTCAGGGTCAAATCCATCACCAAAGACTATAGACTTCACATCAGCATTTATTTTACAAAGCATTCTAGAGCAGTGTACGCATCTAATCTCCCTTAGCTCAGGGAGGTCATCTTCATAAAGCATAATAGATATAGGTTTCATATTTTTCATAAACCTATTATACCACAAAAAACCACCAGTTCAACGGTAGCTCTTCAGACTTAAAACATAGCGTAGTAGCTAAGGTGCTCCCCTACTCTATTATACCATGTTGGTGACATTTATGTCATCAACATAACCAAAAAGCCACTATTTCTAGTGGCCTTTTTTACCTATTTCTTCTTCTTTTTACCACCACAACCCATAGTGTCCTCCTCTATTCTATAATATCACACTCGGCAGTAGTTTCAAAAGAGCAAGTCTCTTCAGCCTTCTTATTTAGCTCCAGAGCCTCTTCTACGGTCAAGTTCCCCCATCTTTCTTCAAAGCTACTCATTCTTCACCCCCGAAAAGTAAGTCTAGGTCTTTTTCAACATCTTCTATACAATAATTGCCAGCATTGTAGAATATTTGCCCACAAAGGTCGCCATTACCATTATGTGCAACATCATATCCATCAAACCTAAACCCTTTATCCTCCAGTCTCGTGATTGCCTTGAGCTTTTCCGCTGCTTTCTCGGCTTCTTCTTCGGTTCCAAAGTAGTTACCGATTTGTTTGCGTTTTTCAATCCATTTAGTAAAGTCCCTGACAGGGCGATATCGCAACTCACATTTCATTGGTTTTCCATCTAAATCGTTTATAAACCAATACTCTTTCGGTTCTTCCTCTATTTCCTCCCATTTTTCAAGCAATTCACTTAATGTCTTAAAGCTACCATTTATTGGTACACCTTTTTCATCTTCAATCTGATATTCTATCTCTCTATTAGCTCTCAGATAACCCTCCACCCCAGTCTCTTTATCTCTAAACTTACCACTCATATCTCCTCCTACCACATAAACTCAAACTTTTTATATCTAGCATCTCCGACCTTTCGCTTATAACAGATGCCTTCATTCCCACATTGGGAGAAGAACTTTTTAGCTAAAGCTTTAGTAGCAGTAGTAAGCTTAATCTTCCCATCAAGCCCTTCTAGTGTAAAGTAGTAGATATTCTTTTTCATTTCTATCCTTTCTCGTTATTTCTTACAATATGAGTATAACATACCATAAGCCCACAAGTCAAGCGTTCTCATATAAAAACTTTACATTTTTCTTTATATGTAAACATTTTCATATAAACTCTTTACATAGTTTTCCAGTCCCCACCTCTCCTCTTCTGTTTTCTAAGCACATCAGCAGGGTCAATCCCTATATCCTTATAGGTAGTCTCTCCAGCTACCACTCCTACCATCTTCTGGCCTACCAGCTCAGACTTATGTACCAGCTCGCCTTCCTTCCTCTCGGCTAGCCATCTCAAGCCATAGCTCCAGCCATCATAAGGGTTAGTCAATTCGTGGTCGGTATGAGTGTCTATTTCTTCCTTCTTCTCCTCATCATAGACCAAGTTCGGTAAAGCCCTAATAAGGTTAGTGCATCTTCTGAATATCTTAGCGCAATCTGGTTTCATCATCAGGTACTTATGCGTTGCTTGCTGGCGTATCATGCGAGAGCCACCTTCACGCCCCATCTTCTTCATTATCGGTTGCTTATCAGGAGGGAGCTTATTTATCCATTCAGTTATATCATCTATCGGGGAGCTAAAGCCATTCTTATTATCTTCCATATCATCAGGGAAGATAAAGTAGTCAATCCGTTGCTCGCTATCATTTAGGTAGTTATACAGCTCCTCTCCCCATTCACTAGCTAGTTTCTTATTCCCATACATCTCATGGTAGGTTACGGGTCGTCCATTCAGTAAAGCAGTAAAGTAGATAGCAGTATTATCACTATAGCCCCAGTCCATAGATATAATCTTCACAGCATTATTAAACTCTTCAGTAGTAGTTCCAATATCAGCAAAGTTATTTATGATATGCTTATCCCTATCAAACTCAGTAAAGACTTGCCCAGCAAAGACACTCCAGTCTCCGTGCCTCCAAGCCTCGTATAAAGCCGTATCCGTAGCTTTAAGACCCTCAAGCATATTCACATAGGCAGGGTCATTCTTAGTCAGTATAGGGTTATCATCAACCGTAGCAGGGACGAAGATGCGATACACCTCGTGCCCCTCCTTAGCCATAGCATTCTCTTCTTTATCAAATATCTCATTCCAGACCGTAAGCCTCTTCTCTCCCTCTTCGGTCTCCCATTCGTATCGGCGTTGCCACCATTTTATCTTGTCATCTTCATAAAGAATATCCCCATTATCCAGCTCGGTCTTAGTATAATCTCCATCTCTAAGGTCTATAGGCTCTACAAATCTCTTCTTCACCCAGCCCATACCTACACCACCTGGGTTCGCAGTCAATATCATCTGGGGAAATAGCTCTGGGTAGATAGAACGACAAGAGGACATAATCTGCTTATATAAGAGTTCACTCGGTATCTGGGTAAGCTCCTCAATAAATATCCTAGAGAATTGTTGCCCCTGATATTGGATATAAGACCCCAAGTCGTGTAGATGCCCTCCCTGCACTACAGCTCCCTTAGTATTCTGGCTATTATCTCCAAACCTCAGCACCATAGGGTTTCTTCTCACTTGCACATTAAAGCATTGGTAAGCCTCCTCACAGCGAGCCTCATAGTCAGCCAAGTCTCTAGCATTCCTACGCAATACCAGCCCACGATAGTGAGGGTTAGGTATTCTATCAGCCCCCAAAGCTATACTAGCCTCAGTCTTGCCTGGTCCTCTGGCCCCACCAAAAAGCCCCTCACGAAAGCGAGGAGTAGAACCCATCAGATGGATATAAAGAGCTTGCGGTCCTAATAAAGGTCTCCACAGTCCCTGCTCCTCCAGTTTCTTCTTGACTTCTATAGTATATGGCCAGATATTCATTATCTCTCCTAAGGCAAAGCAAATCCTCTAATAATTTTGCTAGCCTCTTCTTTAGTCTCATCATCAGCCTCCACCGTAATCTGCATCTCAGGCATCTTCCCATAGACTTCTTGTATCATTTCCTTTAGCTCCTTCCAATCACCATCTTTTATACATCTGGCTATTTTTCTTTTGAATAGTGGGTTTTTAGTATCATTCCATATCGCCATCAGCTCGTCCTCTTCCATCTTCATCATAGTTTCTAGCCAGTATCTCGGAGTATTCTCTTTATGCCAGCTCCCATTATGCCTTCTCTCAGGGTTAGTATGAAAGCCAGTAGCAGGGTAAGTTCCCTTCGCATAAGTCCCATCAGGGTTTCTTTTTACCTCTCGCTCTGTAGAGGCTTTATCTCTATTATCCATCTCGTTCCTCCTTTACAAAAGTGCCATCTCTAGTAGCACCTTTTCTATCTTTTATTTCTCTATAAGCAATCTCTAAGCAAGCCATAGGTCTAGCACTAGCTATATCAGCTAGGATAATCAAAGTAACTAGGGTATCACCAATAGCATCTCTAAACTCTTTACCATATCTATTTCGGCTAACTTCGTGGGCTATCTCCCCTACTTCTTCCATCACTTTATTAAGTTGGGCTTTAGGGTCAGTCAGCTCTCTATCTCTACCCCATCTAATAACATTCTTAATAAGCTCATCAGTTTCCATTATTTTTCCTCCAGTATTATTTTAGGGGCTATATCAGCCCAGTTTACTCTATGATGCCATAAAGCACCTCTTTTAGTATTCCCACTATTCCAAGTAAGCTTAGCATTCTTAGGGTCGGCTAGTATAGCTCCAAAGCTCTTCCTATAGCTCCTATCGGTAGCATATATCATCTTAGTATTCCCATCTACCTTCTCCATCTCAGCAGTCTGAGCACCACTTCGTATAACATTAGCTAGTCCAAAGCTAGCCTTCCCTCTATGCCATCTATAAATACTTCTGCACACATCTTCATTCAGTATCTTATTAAATCCAAGCTCAGAAGTAGCTTTACTTATCAGCCATACATTCATTATATTCTTCTTCGTATCAGGGTGAGCTCCACCAGAATATCCTCCAGTCTCTATACCCAAATCTAGCCCTAACTTCCATACAGCTTTCACTACTTCATAGAAGGTCTTATTATTTAGGGTAGGAGTAGTAGTATAATCAGAGACCACTCCGCCATAGTCATCATCTAAGACTACAGCTATCTTATAATCAGGTCTATTACTTATCCAATCCAACGCAGCCATTCTCCCTACACTAGCACCATTCTCTATATTAGTGCCACAAAAATCTACTCTCTTCTTTATCTCGGCATCATCATATATTACAGCCCTATCACCATAGCTCACGGCTATTTCACTAGCTAAGCTTTGAGGTATCAGCACATAATAATCATCAAAGTTATTTCTATCCAAGTATCTAGTAGTCTTATTATTTCCAGCTCTCTGGATAGTCATAACCAGTATAGCTATATCATCATTCTTCATCAAATCCCTCCCTAAAGTCGCACATACCTCTCTCGTATGCCTCCTTTGGTATTACAATTACAAGCCCCAGTCTTTTCATCAGCTCTTGCACCTTCTTATCGGTCTTAGCATAGTAGTCGGCTATCTTTTGGAAGTCAAACTCAGCAAAGAAGCTAGCTCTACAAAGCAACAATTCACGCAAATCAGCGTCTTTAATGTCAGCTTGGTATATTTCATCTACTAGCTCCCCAACTTCGCTTAAATCAGCCAATTCTACAGCCTCAGGGCATTTTTCAGCAGGAGTATAGTATGGTATAGACACATCTAGGAGTTCCTTATAGTCTCCACTAGAGGCAACCTTCAAAGGTAGTCCCCATTCTTCTAGCTTAGCCTTATCCCATTCATTAGCCAGCTTATCATTATCCCAAGCACCATTAGCTATATTATCCTTAATCACAAACTCTCTTTTTTCTTCATCAGTCCAGCCAGTAACCTTCTTCACCTTTACTTTAGTCTTTCCCATAGCCTGTAAAGCTTTGTATCTCTGGTTTCCACCAAGTATCACGCCATTTTCATCTACTACTATTTCTCTCACATCTAGCATAGAAGGGAAGTCTTTTATACTTCTCTTCAATACATCAAAGTCCTTCTTAGATATAGTTCTAGGGTTACTCTTATACTCAGCAATATCAGCTAAGTCCATCTCTATAGTTTCTACTTTTATATCTTTTTTCATTTATGCCTCCACCATTTATTATAATCTTTTTCACACAAGGTCATTCTAGTAGTACATACCTCAGTCTTATTTCGGTATTGGGTATAAATTAAGTAGTTAAAAGCTACCATCTCTAAATCTAAATCATTTTTCTTTAGCCTATCAGTAAATTTCTCTAAGAACTCCATCACTATCTCTCTTTTACCACCAAATACACCACAATTATAGGCTAATTCATCAGGGTACATAGTCTTTAGAAACATAGTTTCAACCTCACCATTCTTAGCCCCTACTCCAAAGTGTTGTGGTATCCCTACTCCATATCTAACACCACCTAAGAACCAGTAGAAGTTCACATTCCTATCAAACTCAGGGAAGAAGGCATCATATCCAGTATAAATCTTACCCTCTTCAGGCTTAGGGTCTCCTAGCATCTCGGTATCACTACTATCTACAATCCATATCTCATCATACTCAGGGTGTTTTTTAAGCCATTCATAACAAGCAATAAACTTATGGACATATAAGCTCATACCATCAGGTCTAGCTAGGTCTCCAGAGAGTTCTGCTACCTTCCAGCTATTATCCGTAGGGTATAGCTCATTAGCTAGGGTTACAAAATCATATCCCCTACCCTTTACACTTTTATAAAGAGTACCAAAATCAGAGACATCACATTTCTTAAACCTCTTGTGATGCCATTTATCCATCATTCCAGTATAGTAGTAGGTCAAAACTACTTTATTATTCACGGCTGTAGCCTCCTTATAAAGTTAATTGTTAAGCTTACCTATATTATATCACAAAAAAGAGCTATTATGCTCTTTGTTTCAAATATTCAATATCTTTGGCCATTCCTGTCATGCTAGTAGCAACTTCACCAAACTTTTTGCCGTATTCGTTATGCTCATCTACCTTTTTCTCTAAACGGCATATCTTTTCATCAATGTTGTCTAATCTATCTGCTTGTCTCTGTTCTCTCTGAGCATCTTTAATCTCTCTCTCGTAGTTTCCCTTTTGGACAGCAAAATAAGCTCCCACCACCCCAGCTCCTGCAGTTATAATAGTTCCTAATAGTTGTAATATCGCTGTTATCATATTTATATTATAACGCAAGCTTTTTAAAAATGCTACCAAAAAACCACCCCTCGTAGTTATAATAGGTGGTTTCTTGGCATATAAGCTCTCAACTTATTTTAAGGAGGATATACATACACTTATATCCTAAGGTCATATCCATAGTAGGCTTTTCTAGGTGTATCTAATTACCCACATCTCTATATTAGCATACCATAAGCTAAAAGTCAATAGGTTTTCGCATAAGCTTTTTTTGGTTTATTAGCTCATACATCTCCATCACTCTATTTTCAGCTTCTTCAGCACCATAGCATATAAACTTAGTTATGCCAGACATCTCATATATCTTCCCCCATTTTTTCTGGTTAGCAGATACGGTAGATAGTCTCTTTTCAGCTCTCTTCATCTCAATTTTAATTAGCTCATAGCCTCCTACCTCACCATCTAAATCTAGCACAGGGATATAAACATCATAATCCCAGTATCCAGAGCTTACCCCCATCTTCTGTAGTTTCTTAGCTCTAATAACGGCATCTATTTTACTGCTCCTGCTCTCATTAGGGATATGAGTATGAGGTATATCAAACTGCTTCAGCCAGTTATGAAAGAACTCGCACTCAATATCCTCAATGGGGCATTCCACCTTAGCCATCACACTCCTCCACCACTATATTAAAAGATTTTGCATCATACCAAAATCTGTTCATATTATTTCGTATAGCCCGTAAAGCCTCGACTTCATCATTTCCACTAACTACTAATTCTATCTTAATCTTTTTCATTATCCCTCCTTAGTCTTTCATCACATTATAAATAAATACCAGCAGGGATATAAAAGCTACCACAATAGCCCAAGTCAAACTCAACTCAAAAGTTATATTTCCTTCACACATTACTTACCCCACCTTTTAGCCGCAGCTTTTTTAGATATTTCTCTTCGTTTAATGTCGTCCATCTTAGCAAAGCCTTTAGGGACTTTAGCTAGACCACCTCTCCTACCAGCCTCCTTAAAGCTTACCTTCACCTTCTGGGCAGGAGTTTCAATATAATCAACTTTTATCTTCATCAGCATTCTCCTTTTTAATCTTATCTAATAATTCTCTAATACCTTTAATACCATTCTCACAGTTATTCACTCCAGAGCCATAGTATTTAGGGTCGCAGGTGTTGTACTTTTTACTCATAACCAAGCTCCTTCCTAACTCTCTTCCAGCTTTTATACCTTCTATCAGTAGCAGAAGCAGATGGGGTTATCAGCCCCTCAGCTACCAGCTTTTGCCTAGTTCTACGAATAGTCTCAGGGCTAGGCATATTCCTAAGGTTGGTTAGGAGGGGGGCATTACGCTCCCACCCACTCATATCCCAGACTATAGCTAAAAGCAACGTATCATCATCTGCCACTCTTTTATCCTTAGCATAAGCTCTCCTAATTATCATTCTCATATTATTTGAGTTAATACTTCCAGCACCCATTTTTATTCTCCTACATTCATCATTACGTTTTCTTCTATCCAATTATGAGCCTCTTCAAAACTAGAGACCTCACAGGACTTTGTAAAACCAGACTCTTCAAATGCTCGATAAGCATCAGCATCATCTCCATAAAAGCAATAGTTAATTCCCCCATAACTCCTACGGAACAAAGCCCAAGCTATAATCTTGCTCCCTTTCATCTTTACTCCCCATTCGGTAGGGAAGTAGTATGCAGTAATGCTTAATGATTTTCTATTCTTTGGCATAGTCCCTTTTCTCCTTTCTCGTTATTGGTTATGCTTACTCTTCCATTGTATCACTAGGCTTATGGCTTGTCAATAGGGCATTTTTTACTGAAGGCGGTAGTCCATCTATATCAAAGCTAGTAATCACAAACACTTTGTTAATTTTATTCTTACTAGTAGGCTCAAAAGCACACAACCCATCTTCTGCAAGCTCTCCAGCTACTGCATCAGGATGAAGCATTATAAACTTCCCTAGTTTTTCAACTGCATCTCTCATACAAGATTTTTTCGCATTTTCTATCATAGCTACTTCTGTCATAGTTTCTGGCTCATACTTCTTACTCATTTTTCTCTCCTTATCTCTATATCTCCTACTTTTACTGCAAAATTGTCTACGTCCATCATAATATAGCCTCTAGCTCCTTCTACCGCTCTTTCGAAATTGATAACAGTATCAGCATTTTTAAAGTTTAGCTCTGCTTTCATTCTTCACCTCCTTAAAACCCAGCCAGTTTATCCAGCTCTTTTACATCATCATCTAGCATAGCTAGGTAGGCATTCTCAAAAGCCTCAATCTCTCGGAGTTGGCCTTCTACATCAGTCCTATTCACAGGGAATACCTGTAACTCCAGCCCTGGGATAAGGTCAGTTCCCACTACCCAGTATAAGGTCTCTAGGTCAGGGTTAATCATAAAGTATTTCACTACCTGAGGCATATATTCAGCAGGTATCTTCTTAGTTTTCCAAATCTCCAGCACTTCAGGGCTATAGAAGGCTTTAATCTCCACAGCCTCACGGACTTTGCCATCTTTATCAGTGATAGTCCTATCAGGGCTAATATAGGAGTTCGGGTTATCATCAGACACCCACACCACACTTTCATCATCTAGTTTCTTATTATAGGCTTTAGCAAAGTTCTCGGCAATCTCAGGCTCAAGGATATGCCCTCTAGCCATAGCACTATAAGGCTCTCCATTCAATCTATCAGCATAGTCATTCGGGGTTAAAGGTCTAGCCACCTTCTCAGCTAGCATCTCATAGTATTTTTTCTTAGGGTTTTTCTTAAGTTTAAGCTCAGCAACTTCAATAGGGTCAAGCATCTCCAAGATGTCGCTAAGCAAAGTTCCCCTCTCTACTACAAAGTTAGGGTCTCTTTCTTTAATCTTAGAGATAATATCTTCCTTCATGGGAGCTTTAGCTATCCAGAGGTCTTTAAGCTCAGAGCCACCAGATTTTCCTTTTCTAAACTCGTCCCACTCTTCACTATTCTGTTGTAACTTTAACACCTTCATATTATTCCTCCTCTAAAGCTACCTTCATAGCCTCTTTTAATTTGATAATATCTTCTTCCTTCTGCATATCTTTAGGCATCTTATTCCAAATCTTTCTAAGGTCATCTAGGGTTTTAGCCTCTCCAAGCTCCTTCTTCCAATCCACTTCTTCAGGAGCATATAGGTTAGTGTAAGCCACAGCATCTTTTCTATTTAGGTCTCTACCAAAGAGCTTCCCCAAGTGTTCTGCAGCATCTTTAATAGCAAAGCTCTTTGCAGCAGGTGCTCCAGTAGCCACAGCATCACTTTTAATATGGGATAGGTCTGAAGCACTAAAACCTTTATCAGTTTTCAACGGAACAGCCCCAACACCATCATGGTAGCTCCATTCCTTAGTGATAGGGTTTAAGTAGTGTAGCCTAACTGTACAGCATATACTCTGAGCTAGTTGGCTAATACTTAAAATCTCTACCCTCCACTGCTGGAATATCATATCCAGCATAGTTTCTACCTTGTCAATAGGGAGATAGACCACACCAGAAGCGAATGGGTGGTTCTTAATCCAAGCCTTATTAGGGTTCTGGTTAAGAACACTCTTCAGCTCACCCATCTTCTCAAAGTTTACAGGGCTATTACCACCAGTATCCACTAGTTTTACTAAATCTTTACTCGTTGCCATTTTCTTTCTCCTCTCTCCATTCCTCCCAAGTAGGGTTAATAAAGTTGCCTAATTCTTCTTGCGTGTCTATAAAGTCATTATACTCAGTCCAGTCATCTTCAAGTTCTCCAGCAATCTCTAATAGGTCATTAAACTCACTTTCTTTACCAAGTAGCCACCTAGCATCTTCTACATTATTTCTAATATCATACCCAGCATTCTCTAGGACATCTAATAAACTAACACTCATCTTAGTAATCTCCTTTCAAGCCTTCGTTTCTAGCTTCCTCCCAGTCCCTAGCATTATCATCTCTCTTATAAATCTCATCTATAATATCATCTTCAAGCTTAGCAATAAGTCTCTTAGCCATCTCTTCATATCCATCAAACTCAGCATCTTGGCAGTAGTCATAAATTAGGTCGGCTACATATTCTACAAGAGCATCAGAGTAGATGTCATCTACCTTCTTATATTCCTGTTCTACATTATAATGGTAGTCTAGTATCTCATTTTTAAGGTCTAGAGCTTTGATAAGTATTTCCTCATCACTTATATTATCAATAGCTTTTGGTATCCTCACAGGCACTTTCTCTACCCCTTTGGATAAGTCTTTTACTTTGATTTTCATAGGTTATCCTTTCTCGTTTATTTCCTATACCTCTATTCTATCATAGGCTTATGGCATTGTCAACACTTTTTTTCATACTTTTTATAGCATTTTCCATAAAAAAGATAGCCCGAACTGCGAGGAAAGGGCTATCTTTTACTTAAGTATAAATTTTTGTTTTAAGCAGAGATAATATACTAAGTATATCGTTGAGAAATCTCTGCCCTCAGAGTTTGGGAGGTAAATGCGTCTAGGCTAAGGTCTCTAATAACCTAGACTACCTAATTGTAGCAAGGTGCTATAGACTTGAGCCTATCCATAATTATTATATCATCTAGAGTTCCACTTGTAAAATGCTTGTTCATATTCATCATCAGAATTATAGTCATCTCTCTTCGGCCTTATCTTCATAGAGCTAACATCAACTATAGGCTCATTCGGTTTAGCACTAGATGAAGGCTTTAGGCTCTCCAGCTCTGGTTCCGACACAGATGTCCTAACCACCTCCCAATGCAAAGTATATTCCACCCTACCATCTTTTAGTTTCTTAGCAGTTATATATCCAGCCCCAGAAAGTTCTTTAAGCCCAGCCAATATAGCTTTTCGCTCTTCCTTAGTTTCTTCTGCTATTCTATCAGCACTAAAATGCCAACCATAAGGCTTAGCAGACATATAAGCCCATATACCCTTGGCCTTAAAGCTTATCTCAGGATTATACAGCAGGTTATTCGGCACCTGAGTAAAAGGTACTACCTGCTTGATAAAATTTGAGTTCTCGTTCTTCATTTTACCTCACTTGTTAAGTTTATAGCCTTGATTATACCATAAGCCGATTAAGTGTCAAGACATTTTCTTTTAAGAGCCGAAAGCCACTCAGAAGGCTTTCGTGCTCTTTTTTTATTTCTTTATTTATTATCCTCTTTATTATTTATGAGTCCCGTTTTGGCACTGAGGCTTTTTGGCACAGTCCCATTTTGGGACTTTGGGTTGGTCGTTTTCCACAACTTTTTCCACATTTTACAAAATTTGTTCAATGGGTTATAATGGAGTAGAGGCTAGAACTCCTTTCTCGTTCTTGGAACTAGCCTCTTTTTTGTTAGTGTGTTATAATAGGCTTATAAGTAATAATAAGCGAGAAAGGAATAGTATGCTTTTATCAAATATAGAACTTAAACCAGAAAAAATCTTAATTCAACCTACTCAAGAGGCATCTTCATCATTCTCCACGGAGACCAAGAAGTATGACCGTAAAGCAGTCGGGGTAATTCAGGGAATACCAAAAAATGGCAGATTATCAGGATACGACTATAAGGTAGGAGATAAAATAATCTTTGATGACAGCGATAGTATAGACTTTACTATAGACGGAGTAGCACTCTCCATAGTAGATGAGTATGATATAGTAGCTAAAATTAAAGGAGATGAATAATGGGCAAACCAACTCTAAATCGCAAGTGCATCACAGGAGAGGAGCTAGACAAAGGTATTGCTCGTGGTATTGAGACCCTTTACAAAGTAGCCAAGACAGCTTACGGTTGTAGGGGTGGTAATGTGATGATAGAACACCGAGCCACAGCTCCTACAATTAGCCATGATGGTGTATCTAACCTAGAGGAGCTAGAAGTAGGAGATGCTATTCAGGATATGGCCATCAAAGTAGTAAAGCAGTCCTCCAGAAGGACTAACGAGACAGCAGGAGATGGAACAACGCTATCAGCCATCTTGTCTTATTACCTATACCAGTGGGCTAAAAAGCAGATTGATGATGGAGCAAGCAGAGTAGAAGTAGCCAAACAGATAGAAGATAACGTGCCTATAATTTTAGGAGAGATAGAAAAGTTTACTACAAAAAAACTCACCCCAGAGCTACTAAAGGGAGCTTGTATTATCTCGGCAGGAGATGAGGGCTTAGGAGAGTTAATCTATGATGTAGTCTCAGAAGTAGGAGAGTTCGGAGGCATAAATGTATCTTATGTAGGCTCACTTGGAGTATCTACCAATATAGTCAAGGGTATGTATATCCCATCAGGATACGAAGATGCCAAACTCATCAACGACCTAGATGGTAACCGTTCAGTCCTAGAGAATACTCCAGTTATAATCATCAGCTCTACTATTACTCGCCAAGATGAGATTATCCCTCTCCTAGAAAATATCAGAACTCATAACTACCAAAAAGCAGTATTCTTCGCAGACATAGCTGGAGATGCCCTAAGGGTATTAGAGCTAAACCGTAACTTTGATGCCTGTGTAGTAAAGCCCCAAAGCAACAGCTACGAGGTTCTTCTAAAAGATGTAGCACTCTACACAGGGGGTAAGGTCTATTCAGGCAATCCAACAGAATATAAGCTCCAAGAGTTCGCAGGTATGGCAGATAGTATCACCATCACTCAGCGAGAGACTACTATTTTAGGTGGAAAAGGAGACCCTAAAGAAATAGATAAGGTGGTTAAAGACCTCAAAGATAAACTAAATAAGGCAGAGCCACAGGACAGAGCCTTCCTAGAGGCTCGTATAGCTCGCCTAACAGCCAATGTAGCCACGATTTATGTAGGAGGGGCATCAGCAGTAGAAAGAGGCGAGGTAAAGCTCCGTGTAGATGATGCAGTCTGTGCCGCTAAATCAGCCCTAGCAGGAGGAGTAGTCCCTGGTGGTGGAGTATGTTTACGAGATATTGGAAATAGACTAAGCATACCTTATCTATGGGAACCTTACAAAGACCTACTTGAAAACTCAGGCTTGCAAGACGATAATTTCGCAGAGGGAGTAGGATATAACTTAAAGACGGGCGAGGCTGGCGATATGCTAGAACAGCACATCATAGACCCAGCTATAGTAATCAGGGAGGCAGTAATCAACAGCCATTCCGTTATCGCTAAACTAATAACTACCCAGATGGCTCTGGCATACGAGGATAGAGAATGGACATTCTAATTTTTATCATTATCATAATAATTTTATTATTGGGAATATCTAACTTTTCTCTACTTATGCACATAATATCTAACCTGCCTACAGAAAATACAGTAGTTCAGGAAGAGGCTAAAGTTACAGACCCATTCCAAAAGCCTAAAGAGATATACTCCAGCACTAGCCATATAGTAGTACCAAAGACACCTACAGAGATACGCAATCAAAACTTCAAGAAGATAAAAGATGGAGTGGAATACGGGGATATAAGGAGAGATTAAATGGGAATACTCTTAAATGGTAAATACTACAAGAACCCTAAAGATGCACCATTAAGCACAAGTGCAGTAGTAGGTCAACAGCTCCAGTCATATCATCTAGAAAGCCAAGCCAAAAAGCACGACATGGACTTAATCCAGCCTTACTTATCAGATGGTAGCCCTAACCCAGACTTCATTAAGTATTATCCAAAAGAGGCTAAAGAATACGGAATGGAGGTGTAATATGAGGTGGATATGGTCGCTAATACTGATAATGATTATATCTTACGCAATATCAAATAATAATGGGGGAGAAGGGACATACTAATGTCTAAAAAATATCATCTAGACCTAAATGAAGTAGCTTTTCTGCACTGCCTAAACGGAGCCTTTGCAGGTCTCTATACAATGTTAGAAGTAGCTAAATCAGGAGGCAAAAAAATCTCCAAGAAGAGGCTCTTAGAGGCTATTCAGGAGACAATAGCTCAAACCAATACGGCCATATCTTCAGAATACATCAGAGGCGAGCTAATCAAGAAGGGAGTTCTCGAAAACGGGGACGACACAGGACTTTGTATCTTCGACCCTTCCGTAGACAATGAAGACGCAGAAACCGAAGTCTTTACTAATGAAGAGTTAAAAGACATTCGGTTAGAAAAGCAAGAACCTACATGGAAGAACGCAGTAAAAGGTAAATAACAAAAATGGCATATGTTAAATCTTCATATGCCATAATGTTATATCTTATTACAGATACTGTAGATATTTCCCAGAGGTAAATACGCTCCAAGCGTTATATCCTTGTCCAGCCCAGATTATATGAGCACACTCATAATAGTCTCCAGTCTCACACCACTCTCGGCCTGGGAGGATACGGACTTGTAAAGCTCCGACAGAATATCCATAAGTGCGACCATTCCGTTCATAAGTTAAGTTCGTATCCCCTACAGCATCAGCTCTACAATGGCTTTCAGCTTGAGATATTGCTACCATAGTGTTAATGTCCCAGTCCGTCCATCTAGACAACTCAGAGCGGACTATATCGCAAGGCTCCACCGGCTGGACAGGCTCAGTAGAGCCAATTATTTTCCCTCTTCAGTCTCTTCTACTTTGTCAACAACCTTTTCGCTAACCGCATCTCCAACCTGTATCTGGACTACATTATTAGGAATAGAAGTCTTAGTCCAAGTCATTCCACAAACAGCACCAGCTCCAAAGGACAAAGCCATAGCAATTAGGGTTAAAATCAAGGCAGTCTTTCTACACTCCTTCACCTTAGTCCTAACCACATAGTCAGCTAGACCTACAGGGTCAGATTGGATAATCTTCATATCCTCTTCAGTTAATAATTTATATTGTTTTTTATCATTTCTTGTCATAATACTCCTTTCTCGTTTTCTTTAAGTTATGACATTAGGAGTATAGCATACCATAAGCCTTTTGTCAATAGTTTTCACCAAAAAAGCCTCCGAAGAGGCTAATTTGGTTTCTAGGTGAATTGCTAGACTGATGCAGGAGCAGTAGCATTAAGAGCTACAAATCCATACTTACCAGAAGCGATAGCACATACAGGGTCAACCTTGATGTCATCAGAGCTTGCAGCACCACCAGCTAACGCATAAGGATAGCCGATAAATGCAGTGACTGTGTCAGTAGCTTTGATGCCTGGGACACAAGCAAAAGTTCCATCACCATCAGTGATAGGATAAGCAACACCACCAGCAACTACAGCATTACCTACTAAATCTTTAGCAGTAGCACCAGAAGGAGTGGAGCTAGCAATAACTACACCACCATCTTTAGTAGCAGAAGTCGTGATAGCCGTGTAGCCAACTACCTTTACTTGAGCAGTAGCATCAATATCAGCCGTAGCTTTGATATAGATATAGTCACGACCATTCTTATCAGTTACTTTGTAGCCAAGTGGGTAGCGTGGAGCATCATCAACTTGTGTTAATGGACCTTCAGCCAACACATTGTCATCAATCGTATAAGCCATATTATTCCTTTCTTCCTTTTTAGTTAATTTTAATAGCTAGCAGTTGTAATACCAGTAATTTTACCTTGACGGCGAGGAGCACGGCAGATATAGTTACCCATTACAATCAAAGCACCAATTTCACCGAATTGGTTAATCGGAGCCATAAAGTCCTTAAGTTGCAAGAATGAAGGTTGTTTAATATCTTCATCTGGACCTTCAGTTTTTTCAGGAACAGAAGAGACTTGCTTAAGGTCTTTAGAGATAAGTCGGCGGAACTCAAGATAGCGTTCATTCAACCAGAAGAACACACCAGAAGTACATTTGTCATCAGCAACTACTGGGCGACCACGGAAGGAGATAGCATTAAAGCCTGCAGCTCCTTTAAGTTCTGCAGCAGGGATAGAAGTACCCATAGGAGTTTTGCCAGAGACTTTATTGTAACCTGCAATAGAAGTGGTTTCATAGTTAGCATGGATTTTAGTACCGAGGATTTTTTCAAACAAATCCCAAACAGCTTGAGTCGTAAGACCCATAGTTGGAGCTTCATTTGCAGCACCTGCAGCACTTACAGCACTAAACTCAGCACCTACTAGGTCAAGAGTTAAAGCACCCATACTTGCAGCAGTAACATCAGCAGAGTTACCAGCAACGGTACGAGCTAAGCCACCATAGTTAGAGGTAGCAGTACCATCATCAACGATAAGACCAAGACCTTCAATATCTTTGCCGTTACCCATTCCATAAAGCAAATCACCGATAGCTTGGGTCATCGAGATTTTAGCCTCATCAAGACGGTCAGTCAAGAGAGCAATAACTTGTTTGTCAGAAGTGCCGTTTACAGCCTTCTCAATGCCTGGGATAACAACACTTTGCTCATAAGCCTTAACATACCAAGTGAGGGAGCGAGTGTTATTAGTCGTAGAGGTATCAAATTGGTCAAGACCATCAAACGAACCACCAGTAGTAGAATTGGCGATACGGATAGGTTGTTTCATATTGACACCCTTCCAGTTCTTCACATTGCTCATTACACGAGCAGTGAGAATATTGGAGTTGTTAACAGCATCTACAATGGTAGGCATAATGTCATTGTAAGTGATAGCTGTAACTCTTTCACTAAATACTGCCATAGTATTCAATTCCTTTCTTATTATTTATATAACAAAAGGCACACCCCTGGGCTAGGGTATGCCTGATACTTTAATGTTATAGCACTTATATTTATTTGTCAAGTATAGATTGCTGGACTTTAGGAGTATTCATATATTTTAGGTCAATAGTCCCCATACCATATTCATCTAAGCCAGCCTCAGGCTTAGCAGGGAGGTATTGCTGGACCTTTTTTACGGCATTTTTAGCCCATTCATCAGCATAAGAATAAGCATCAGACTTATTAGCAGGGTCAAACAGCTTTACTCTAGGCATCTTACCAGCCTTCCGATATGCAGCTAACCTATGATGCCCATCATAAATATCTATGAGCCCATCATTATTCTTAAATCCAGCTATCGGAGCTATATCTTCGTTGTTTTTAATAGCCCTAACCAACCCAGCCACCTTTCTTTGGTCTATAGGCTGGTCAGCACCATAAGTAGCCCTTCCTAAAGCCCCTTCAGAGAATACACTAGGGAAGTAGTTATCATTAGTCCCCAAAAACTTCCCATCTAGCATTCCTTCAATATCTCCAGTATTATTCCAATTAGCTCTGACACTAGGAGCTAAACTACTTAAGACACTCCCATTAGCCATCTTAGTCCCAGCTTTCGTAGCTAGGTCAGCCCCCACCTTAGTAGCCATACTAGGCACTAGACTAGAGAGAGCAGACTTAGCACCAGCTTTAGCCAGTTCTTTTCCACCAGTTTTTACTATCTCGTTTCCGATATACTTCGCTAATTCACCAGCTAAAGCCATATAGACCTCCTATTGCTCTCCAGCCCCAGCTATAATTTGTAGCAGTTGCTGGTATTTTACCCTTGCAGCCTCAGGGCTATCCGTAATTTGAGGCATCAACTTTCGAGCCCTCTGTTGGTCTCCCTCAGATAGCATACCAGTATCACCAAGAGCCTTAATAATAGTACCTAGCGAGCCCTCAGCACCAGTACTATAGGCATAAGCACTAGGATTATACCCACCACCAGTTATAGCATTCAAAAGCCCAGTTATATTACCTTTAATTGGACCTTGAGCCTCATAGTTGCTAATTAAACCACTAAGAACATTAAGTGCAGCTTTCTGTTTTGCAGCAATATCAGACTTACTACTATCTGTCTGTTTTTGGTAGTTACTAATTTTATCTTCTAGCATACCAAGCATATTAGCAATTAGTTTCGCCGCATCAGTATCTCCAGCTTGTAGTGCAGCTACATAGCCATTTTCAAGTGTGTTATAGTCATATCCACCGATAGTCAAGGCAGTATAAGGGTCAATTTCTTCCTCTTCCTCAGGCATCATAGTATTACCCAAGCTAGCTAGCTCTCCTACATTAGAGCTACCATTTCCACCACCACCTAGCATCATTCCACCAAGAACACCAGCACCTACTAGACCAGCAGTCTTAGCTTTACCTAGTAAGTTACCAAGAGTTCCAGTTCTTCCACCACCAACGGTCTCAAAGTTTATATTCCCCTCAGCACCAGTGCCACCAGTAGGAGGCACAGACCCACCACCCATATTGCCACCACCTGCACCATAGGCTTGTCGCTCATAAATCTTCTCCTTAATCTTGTCGGCACCAGCAGTAAATGGGTTTCTAGCACCAGTATCTACACCAAAGATGTTTAAGGTAGGTTCTTCTTTTATCTTATTCCCAGATAAGTCATTTATAGCAATCCAATCAGACTGGTCTTTTCTTAGGTCAGAGAACTTAAAGTCAGACTTTCCAGCTAATTTTCTCAAATAGGCAGGGTCTTCTCCATTCTTTGCAGCCTCTTCCAATAGAGATGTCTTATAATCAACATTTATATTATCCATAGTTTTGTCAATTATATCTCTAACAGCCTCAGCCTCTTTTTCACAAGCATTCCCAGCCATCTTAGTCAAGGCGTCTTTACTATCACTCCAGTTATAAGCATAGTCCCTAAGGGTCTTATAAATCTCTTCAGCTTGGGTAGGAGTTACAATCCAAGTTCCCCCAAGCATCTCATCTAAGCCAAGCCCCAGCTCAGCTAATTTCCTTTTTTGAGTAGCACTTAGTCCAATAGTATTGTCTATCCCAGATAGGTTCAAAGTAATACCATTAGCCTCAGCATATTGTAGACCCTGCTGTTTAATATCTTCTCTTAGAGATAGTGCAGACTGAGCTTTATCAGCTACATTAGCTTGGTCTATTTTCTCGGCCCTCATTCTCTCGGCAATAGTCTTATAGTGTCCATCTATAGAGCCAGACTTTCCTACAATCCCTTTATACTGTTTAGCGCTCGCATTCATACTCTTAGCAGTCATATCATCAAGCTTACGGACAGCTCGTTGTTGTTTAGTAGAGCCAACAGCCTCAGGAGCTACTTTTATATTAGTATCCCTTCCATCTTTAAGCTTTACATTAAAGCCTTCGGAGCCTGGTAGCTCAGTAGTAGTTCCACCACCTATATTTCCACCACCATTACCACCAGCAGAGCCAATCTTTTCTTTAAGAGAGGCAATTTCATCAGATAGCATAGGGTTAGTAGTCTCAGATACAGCCTCATCTACTCCCATATCAGCAGTTGGTCTAGAGACCTTTACATTCTTCTTTCTAGTAGGTATTTCATCTACAGCAATCTTTCTAGGAGTTCCACTAGTCTCTTGGTCTATAAGCCTCATCTGGTTAGGGTTAAGGTAATCTTCTACTTCTAAAGCTAGCCCTTCAGCCTCATTTTCTGGTAGCTCATCTTTAATAGCCTCAAGTAGGCTCTTTTTCTCATCATAAGTCAGGGACTTTCCAGTAAGCTCATAATTCTTTATATTATTAGAGTTACCTGGGTTATCAGCCACCTTGAGCTTACCATCTTTAATCATCTTAGCAATATCAGCTCTCTCTGCAGGGATAATAGTATCAGGGCTAGAGCCTATTCTATTAGCCCCTCTATTCCCTGGATAGAGGTCTCTTACTTTAGTATCAGTTAGCTCCCTCTTAGAGAACCACATATTATCAGGTTGGGAGGCAAGGTCAGTTATAATTTTATTATTTCTATTAGCTACTTCGGATAGTTCTTCAGTAGCAGTCTTAGCTAGGTCAGTATTAGCATATTTCTCAGCCAAGCTAGTAGTCTTAGGGAGGGTAGCATTCTTAAGAGCTAGACCAGAGGATTTTCCAAGAATACCATCAAGAGTAGAGCCAGAGCCTTTAGCTAATTTTCCACCTAGCAATCCAGTTAAACCACTAGTAGCAGTCTTAGTAAGGGCTTTATTCACAGCCTTCTCAGTAGCTTTAGTTATAGCACTAGTAGTAGCTTTTTCAATAGCCTTTTCAGACCCCTTCGTAAGGGCTTTCCCACCAGCTTTTATAATAGCATTAGTTATAGACATATTTATTGTCCTCCTCTATATACATAATTATATAGCTCCTGCATCTCCTCATCTGACAACTGGCCAGAATTAGAATTATTATTATTCTTCATTAGTTGTGCTAATAATAAGCCAGCACCACCACCAGCCAGTACTTTACCTTTCTTAGTCTTTAGCAATTTAGAGACTTTAGTCCCAGCTTTGGTATTTCCTAAATTAGTCTTAAGATTATTTAGAGCTTCACTTATATTTTTAGGTTTTACTGTTTCATAGGTAGTAGAAGATGGTATGCCTTTCTTTAAGAAGTCTTGCAGAAGGTTCTTATTTTCGGTAAGAGTAGTAGTTAAGGCATTAGTATCAGCTCCTGCTACTTGAGACTTAGCATTCTTCACTCCACTTCTAAATAATTGCTTTAGAGTGTCTTCATCAAGATTATTCAAGTTTATTCTAGATATATCCAATCCTTGAGTAGTAGGAAGATTAGTAGCAACATCAGAATATCTAGCAGTAGAAGTAGCATTATTTTTCAGATTATTCAAAGCTTCCTGATAAGGAGTAGCACTAGCAGTAGTAGGCACTTTAGAAGAGGTATATTTTCCAATTAAACCACCCAAGCCAGCTAGACCACCACCAATTCCAGCACTTAGAGCAGTGCTAGTAGCAAATTGCCCTGGGTCAAAGTTTTCAAAGCCCATATCTCTTAAACTACCAGTAGCACCATACCCAGCTCCAAATAAAGCACCTTCAGCTATTTTTTGTCCTAGAGTTCTAGGTATCTGTGTTGCAGCACCTTTAGCCAAATAAGCCCCTCTAGCAATAGGAGCTATAGTTAAAGCAGTTTCTCCTAAAGCACCTAAATCAGAACCAATATCTCTAGATACCCCAAGAGCATCTTTACTACTATCCCAAGCATTAACCTTACCACCAGAAAGAGCTAAACCGCCTAAATCAGTTATTCCAGATACTGTTTGAGCTATAGGGTTCAACAGCCCACCAATTATACCATTTCCAAAGACATTATTCTTAGTAGCATTGTAGTTAGACTTAGCACTATCGGCATCATTCTTAAGCCCTTCTAGAAAATCGTACTTATACTTACTAGCACCACCTTCATAGTTATTATCTAGGTAATCATTTAGACCACCATACATACTATCATAAGTAGCATTACTTATATCAGAATATCTTTTTTTAATTGCAGCATCTCTATAGCTAGTCTTTTCTTGGTTATCTCCGAATAGTAAGTTAGATATAATTCCCATTTTCACCTCCTATTGTAGACCATAATATCCTAATAGGTCTTGGTAATTCTCTCTCAACTCTTTCTGTAGCCACGGAGCTTGATTATACAGGTAATCTTCAAATCCTTTATTTCTTAATTCACTAGCCTGTTGTGCAGTAGTTTTTCCAAACCCAAATCCAGTTCCAATTAAGCTATTTTCTCCCAAAAGATAAGAACCTAAGTTTTTACTTCTCTGGTCTAAGTCATCTAGAGTACCCATATACTGGCTATATAGTTTATTAACATTATCTTGAAAGTTAGCTCTAGAGGTATCTACTCCTGAAGAAGTTTTATTGGCTTGTTGCTGTTGTATATATTGCTGTAATCTCAGTCCAGCATCTGCAGCATACCTTTCTGCAGCAATTTTAGCATTATTCCTAGCAGTCTCTTGCTCTTGAGCATATCTGGAAGTTTCAGCTTGTAAGTTCTGAGCCCAAATCTCAATCTCTTGCTGCATATGCTTATATTCATCATCATACATATCGCCATAAATCTGCCTCATCAAAGCTCTCTCTTGTACTACTTGGTCGTAAAGCTTATTGGCCATATCCATATTAGTCTGGAGGTTAGTCATAGCCTGAGCTACTTTAGCTTGCTCCTGACTCATATTCTGTCCAGCGAGGTTCTGGGCAGATGCCAAAGCAGTCTGGTACATATTCTGGTCTCCAGCATTCTGTCTAGTCCAGTAGTCAAGGGTATTCTGGTATTTAGCCATTTGGTTCCCAAGTGCAGCATTCCGTTGGTTAGCATTAAGCACAACATTAGACCCAGCATTTATAGAGCTAGGCAAATTATTCATAGCAGTATTAGTAGCATTCACACTGGCTAAGCTTTTCTGGTATTGAGCTCTAGCATCATCTACGCCCTCTTCACCTTTAGCTTGTCTATATAAATCAGAGTAGTTTTGCTGTCCTTTATAAGCCTCATCATAAGCATTCTGGAGTTCATCAAGCTTTCCATATTGGGTATTATATCTGCCTTCCTGCTCAGCTATTTTACCTTGTTGCTCATTTATCTGGTCTATAAAGTTATGTCCACTCTCGGCTGAACCATTAGCTGTCCAGTCGTTCACAGGTTTAGACCCGAAGTATGTAGTAGCCATAAATTATCCTTTCTTTTCCACGACTGGAAGTCTCTGTGGTTTCTTAATTTTTATTATATCGCAATTATGTTAAAAAAGCAAAACTATCCAAATAAGTAGTTATACCTACTATCAGCACTACTCCTCCTATTAAATACCTCAAGCGTATCAGAGCCGACTCCAGTAGTTCTCACACCACTATTCCAGACATTATTCCACAAATCCCAGTTTACTCCATTAGCACCAGTGCCCTCTACAAATCTACCAGCAGAGATAGCCTTTCCATTATAGAAGTAGTTAGCAGTCCCACCAGACATACCAGTTATATTATATCCACCACCAAAGTCCCAGTTATTTATCTTATTTCTATCCATCTCCCTCTGAGTTTGAGCTAGTACTTGTTCAGTCTCAAGAGCCTCTTTATACCTATCAAGTGCAGCATTCAAATTATTAAACCAGACAGCATATTCATTCTGATATTGCTGGTTTTGCCAAGTTCTATATCTTCTCTCCCATTCAGCCACATCTAGTTTACTTTCAGTTAGTTTATTCTCGGCCTGTGTATATCTATTCATAGCCTCTACAAAGGCATTATTATAACCCTCAAGCTTACTTTGTTGTCCAGCAATCTCAGCCTTAGCATAAGTAGCTTGCTCTTCTCTAGCCTTCTTCCAGACCTCCTCATAAGCAGAACTTCTAGCTAGTAGGTTATTTCTATAGCTCATATACTTATCAGATAAAGCATTGTATCTAGCCTCCCTCTGGCTCTGAGTTAAAACTCGGTTAGAGCTAGAGTTTATAGAGCTAGGAAGAGCAGAAAGAGTGCTTTCAGCCAAAGCCAAAGCCTTTTTACTCTTCTCGTAGTTCTCCTGATGCTCTTCAATCCCAAATTCACTCTTAGACTGGGTATAAACTTCATCATAAGAACTCATAGTTCCCTTAAAAGCATTATACTCATCTTGTTTCTGTCCAGTTGCAGCCCAAGACTTATCCTTTTCGGCCACTAAGTTATCTATATTAGCCCTAGCCTCATTTATCTTCTGTACAAAGTCTTTATTATAAAAACTCTCAGGCTTAGGAGGCTGGTTATTCATATAGTAGTTATATTGGCTATTCCAGTAGGCACTATTCATATCAAATCCTCCAATCTATACGGGGCTAAATATATAGTGCAGTCTATACTAGTCCCAGCATAAGAAGTCGCCCCCTTAATTCTATCATCAACAGAATGGGTATAATTATATTGAGGATAGCTCGCATTATAATAAGAGCTATAGAACTTAAGCCAAAAATCCAGCCAGTAAACATTACGATATATTTTTACATATTTATCATCAATTTCTACTACATAAGGAACGCTACCATCTCCAAGATACTCACTAGCTACCGTATAATCACGCTTAATCACATCTAAACAACTATCAGGCACTATTATATCTCCCCTAACTCCACCATATTCACTCGTATCCTGTATCCCAAAGAAGTATTTACCGAGAGCTAATTCAGTAGGACTATATGCAGTGCTAACATAAGATGCCTTCATCTGTCTTTTTACATCAGGAAGAATAGGGATAGATTGGGTAGCCAAGCCATCAAGAGTAAAGTTTCCCCCATAAGAGCTTGTATTCCCAGTGATAACCTCAGTTTGAGTTATCGTGCATTTTACATTCACCACTAAATCTCCAGAAAATACAGCATACCCCATAGGTCTAAAGTTATATCCGTGTTCAAATTGGTGTATCAGTTGCTTTTCGTGCCATCTCTTCTCGGTAGAGGCATAATACTCTCCAGCAGGTATAACTGGAGTAGCAGTCCCAGTCTTATAAGAGGGGGAATAAGTATCGTTTATATGAATAGTCTTAAAAGACCTACTTATATCTACATATTTTGGCCCAAAAATCGGCCATTTAGAGTTGACAGTTCCCAATCTCTTTTTAGGGTTCTTTTCATCATAAGTCGCAAATCCATAATCACTCATACCACTATCTCCTCATACTCAGGGCTTACCATAGGACTTCTTATAATCACCATAGATGCATATTTGCTACCATAAGTTCCCTGTCCTAAATCAGTAAAGGCTACTCCATCTCCAAATATACTATCAGAGGCATCACCACTATAAGGCACAGCCCTTATAATCGCTTGGTCGTCTCTATAATATGGCCCATCAGTCCCAAAACCAGATAATTCATTATAATCAACACCAACATCGGAATATCCGAATGGGTTATTAAAGCCATAGTAACCTACGGCCTCATAAGGCTCTAGACAGCCCTCATAATTCTCCAACTTTTTCAAAGGAGACCAGTATAAAATACCAGCCTCGGGAGATATATATTCAAGGTTCGGACCATAGCGAATAGGAGAATTACTGGTCTTTTCGGTCTTTACAGCCTGTATCAGCTTAGAGAACATATCAGACCTCAAGCCTGGCACTCTCTTCCCGAACTTAGAACTGCCAGCTATTCCATAATCACTTAAGCTCCCCAAGAACATAGTAGCTCCTTCAGTATAAGGGTAGTCAATATCCACACTTAAATCTACGGAGGTTATAATCAAATAACCAGAGATGTTACTTATATCTTCACTCATGTAGAACATAGGAGGATACCCAAGACCGTGATATATCTTCTTATAGGTTATTTTTTGCCAATAATTATTATCGCTATCAATCCCACTTTCATTATAAGTCTGATACCAGATATAATTCTTGCCTACAGATATTCCAGTCTGCTCATATCCAGTATTATAAGTCATTCCAGCAGGTTCAGTCTCTCTCCATTCTCTAGTAACACCACTTTCGCTATAAGTTTCATTAAGCCAAACATACCTAGTCTCAACATCTTTATTTAGGTCTATAACTTCAGCAATCTGTATAATCGGCCAGTTAGAATTAAAGACCAGTTGGTTTTGAGCGCATTCATTAGCATCATATCCTGGTCTCGCAACTCTTACTCCGTAGTCGGCTCTCTTCCTAAGTCTTGGAGTATTGCAGGTTTTAAGGTCAAAAGCCATAGCAACCTCCTAAAACTTTCCTTTACCATACCCCATTACCATCACTTTACGGCCATTAGCATTCACTACTTGTATTTGCCCTCTAATCCTCTGGGTTCCTCTCATCTGCCCAGTAGCCAAGTTCCCAGCATCTACTCTCTTCTGATATGAGTTAGCACTAATTTCTACATTAGGAATAGACCTAAAGCCAACTTCAGGTTTCTGCACCTTCCCCTGTCCAAGAGGTCTTATAACATCAGCTACTTTATCATTATATCCATAATCAGCAGAACTTCCCATTATAGTTTAGCCTCCTCATTTAGTACTCTTATCTCAGCACTCACCTGTTTTATCACGGGAGTTAGCAAATCATTACCAGTAGTCCCCACAAATCCATACTGCAACTCATGGAAACGCTTATTTATCTCACAGGTGATATATCTATCACCAGCAACAGCAGTAGCTGGACCAGTTATCCATTGTCCGTTATCTATTCTATACATAGGGGTTATAGTCGTGTTTTCTGGCAACGGGTCAAAGTAAATACCAACCCTCAAAGCCATTTTCTGAAAGGCAGGGCTACCAGCATCATATTGTAAGCTCTCCCACTTATAGCTAGTAGAAGTCCCACTATCATTATCTACCACAGCCAAAGCCACTCTAGTAGTAACCACAGGGTCAGGGTTGGGGACTTCCTCAGTCGGCTCAGGATAAGTAGTAGTCTTTACTTCATAGGAGTAGAAGAGGGTATCATTAAAATTATACACACAGCCTATCCTAAATTGCTGAGTATCAGAGTTATACTGGTCTAGGGTCTGGGAGGTAGTTGCACCTGGTATTTTGTAGTTATAAGTAAAGCAGTTCGGATAGTTCTTGTCTATAGAGCCAAAAGCATATACTCCGTGTCGGATAGAGTAAGCACTGGTCTTAGAAGGGAAGGCTACCATTAGTATCTCTCTTCTAATAGTCATCATATTAGGATAGACTTCAGTAACAGATATTCTACCAGAGTATTCAGTATCAGTACCCTGTAAAGTTCTAACCTTTATTAGCTCTTTTCCACCAGTATAAGCATACAAAGCCCCAGCAATTATAATATAAATTATATTCCCAAAGTTATAGATACACTTAGGAGAACCCATATTACAATCTATATAGAAGTTCGGACCCTCAGACTGTCTATCCCAGAAGTAAATCCTACCAGCTTGAAATCCCCTACTAGACCCAGCAGAGTATTTTTCAGCCCCAATCATCAGGTATTCATCAGAAGAGCCAAAGCTACAGACCTCAAAGCCATCATCAAGTCTTAACGCATCTTGGATAAATAAAGTATCATCTAAATAATTTAGAGGGGTACTCTCTTTAGTAGATACATACCTACCATTTCCAATATACAGCTTATCATACATCACCATAGGGTGTTTTTTGTTAAAGGTTTCATGGAGTACCAGACCAGTAGAAGTTATATCAGCAGTCAGCCAGAGGCTACCAGCAACAGAGGACTTTACAGTGTATCCAGAGCTACTAGCTACAATATGGATATGCAGTACAGAGCCAGCCTCAATAGTATCACCAGCCCACGGAGTAGTAGTAAACTGGTTAGAGGCACTTAAGACAGCATTAGGGTTCGGTCTCACATCAAATTCGGTATATCCAGAAGTAGATACATCAGTAGCATTTTTAGCTAAACTAGAGGCAACTATATTATCATATTCATCATGGACTTCTATTCTTACGGTCCCAGAACCTTTAGCAGTAAAGTAAACACCAATCTTAGCTATAGGTATAACAGCAGGGAGGTACAACACCTTATCATCTTCAGTTTCACTCACGGAAGTCCCAATAGTTACATTTTCTTGGCCAGCACTTCTAGCTATATCAGGGTCAGACTGATAAAATATCTGGCCCTCATTTTGCTGTATCTGGATAGCATAGTCAATATATTCAGAGTGGTCCGCTAAGAACTCAAACGAGTTAGTCCCCCTAGTAGCACCAGTAGGATTAAGAACTCTACCATAAGAGAATAGTTTATGGCCTCCATCAGCCCACCATAAACCATCATCTATATCAGAGTTCTCCAAGCTAAAACCAGAAGAAGTAGCAACCGTAGAGATAGCAGTAATAGCATTATCTTCATCTATCTTATAGACCTTGCCAGCCTCATCTATGCCCCAGATATTCCCATCTTTAGATTGCGTCATAGCAGTCATCAGCCCAGTAATCACCCCACTATCAGGGAGAGTTCTAGACATAGGCAAAACGGTCATCTGACTAGGGCTTTTACGAACATCTAGGCATTCGCCATCATAATAAGAGTTCTCAATACCAATCTTCCTATCAGTAGAAAGACCACCATAAAATTCTGTGTTGCCGACCATACGGCTCCCATTATTTCCGACACTCACAGCTCCTCCTTTCTTGGATAGGCTTTTTAGTCATTTTACAAGCCCTCCGTTAATCTTCCCATCTTAAATACATCAGAGATATTAGGCACATTATAGGATTGAGGGTTAATCACCCCACCAGTAGTCTTAGAACCATAAGTCTCTCGGTATTGGTCTAGAGCATCTTCAAAGAGAGTACGATACATAGCGGAGCTATCAGTATCCTTCCTCATAGCAAAGAACTTAAATGCAGCATAATAAATTGCAGCCTCGTGGTATTCCTCAGGATAAGGAGGCACTTGGCCCATAGTAAAGCTCACACCATTTCCAGTCGGACCTAGATAGTTATTGTCTATCTGCATAGTATTAGCATCTACAACCTTCTGGACTTTATACCAGTTACCATCTTCAGCATCATTAGACTTTATCCAAAAGTTCTCAGTCATATAAGGCTTAAATCCACCTGGCAAGCCCACAACATCAGGGTTAGTGATATTCACCCCATTCTGGACTACATTAGCAGTAAAGGTAAAATCATCTATACCCATATCACGGATACGAGGCTCATAGCTAACAATCAAGCCATCAGTAATATCCTCAGAAGGGCAAGGATAAATACCAATCTCATCATTCCCACGGATAAAGTAGTGGGTAGGATAAGAAGTCCTAAATGGGAATGCGTTTAATTTATTCCACTCATATTCGCTCTGGACCTCAGTGAGAGGCACTATTACCTCACCATTAGAGTAGGTCTTACACCTCACAGAGCTTACTCGGTGCATATCAGAGGCAATTTGATAGTATTGCTTATCAGCAGTGATGTTCGCAATCTTTTCCTTCCTAGTCCAGCCCCTTCTTGCAGCATTTTCAAAAAGTTTATCGGCAGAGTTCAAGTTGCTGATAATAATAGCCATCTCAGGCTCTTGGTAGTTAATTCCACAGAGTTTTGCAGCTTGCTCTTTCCTTTGAGTAAATGTTAGCATGGTATTATTCTCCTTATCTTTATTATAACACTTTATCTAATATCCTCCAACGGGTAGTGCCAAGTCTCAGGCTCTTCTCCAGTATCAGCAGACTTCCAGCTCTGGCTATCCTTAGAGCTATCCTTCCACCCTTCGGCCTCTTTCTCAGGGTCATTATAACGCCAGTCATTAGGTTCTTTATCAGTTTTATCCCAGTCTTGAGGCTCAGGCTCACCATACTTATCCCAGTTCTCAGGAAGTTTCTCAGGGGTAGTGACCCTCACCCTTACAGCACCAGTAATTTCAGTAGAGTAGGTATTCTTTATCCTCACCACACCATCAATATCAGCAGTCTGGAGCTTAAAGATATTCACTCCACCATTAACAGAAGTAGAACCTACAGCCCCTATTCTCACTAGACCCTCAATATCGGTCTCGTAGTCTTTAGACACTCTAACAGCACCAGTAATATCCACCTCATTGTCTTTAGTTACCCATACACTACCAGTAATATCATCACTAGAAGGCTTTGCAATCAATACACCACCAGTAATCT
>Ga0310690_10001483_pt1 | contig 41494 bp, 39 predicted proteins | sample AusTroGonzalo_MG_2_FD_207661 | JGI IMG/M metagenome (GOLD analysis project Ga0310690, IMG submission 207661) | Bovine rumen microbial communities from tropical cattle in Woodstock, Queensland, Australia - Gonzalo_04 (v2) (version 2) | ecosystem: Host-associated > Mammals > Digestive system >... | reverse complement strand
GTCAAAAAAATGCGCGGCGGGTTTTTTAATTTCGGGTTTTTTTGGGCAAAACGAAAGGGGCCAGAATAAATTCCGGATTATTCTGACCCCATTTTGGTACAATATGTGAATGGCGCGGGATTTCGCATTGGCTTTTTACCACAGCAAGCCCTGGAAGGACACGAGGAACGCATACATGCGCCTCGGCCAGGGGCTTTGCGAGCGGTGCCTGCGCAAGGGGAAACTCAAGCCAGCGGTCATTGTACACCATAAGGTACACCTTTCGCCGCAAAACATAAACGACCCCAAAATCACATTGGACTTCGCCAACCTCGAGCGCGTGTGCAGGGACTGCCACGCCGAGTGCCACCCTGAGATATACGGGGAGGCGCACTCGCGGGAGCCGAGGTGGGCGTTCGACGAGGACGGGAACATGGTGGTCGGATATGGCGAACACGTCGACGAGGGTGCAGAAACTGGCCGATAGCAAGTACGAGGAGTACGCCCCGGTGTTCGGGGACGGGCTGGACGCGTTCACGAACGAGATTTTGCGCGGGTTCTGCGTGACGTGCGCGCAGATCGAGGTGCTGAACGACGAGATAGCGCGCGAGGGCCTGGTCATCGAGACCGAGAAGGGCCCGAAAGAGAACCCCAAGCTCAACATCGTGCACAAGCGCGAGACCGACAAGGCGCGCGCCGCAACGTACCTGCGCCGCATCCTGATGGGCAACGGGTCGGATGGACCCAGTATCGCAGACGACTGGAGCTAGTAATGTCCACCACGGCAGGCGGTAAGGCGCTCTTCGTCTCCCAGCTCCCGCTCGGGCGCTGCGAGAACATGACGGCGCTGTACGAGGCGTACGACGGCCCGAAGGAGTTCAAGAACGACGTGGGCGCCATGCGCGACGCGGAGCGCGACGGGTACGCGGTCGTCGTGTGCGACTGCCTCCCTGTCTACATCGAGGGCAAGGAGCGCGTCAAGTCGGTCAACATCGGGCACGGCATCACGGGCGACAAGCGCTATGCCGCAGATGAGAAGTACAAGCCGTGGTACGACCAGCGTGCAGCCGACCAGATAGACTACGCAATCGCCACGTCGGCAAGCGGAGTGGACATCGTTGCGAACCAGTTCCTCATCCCGAGGGAGAGGGTGCTCCCGCTCGGCATGCCGAGGACCGACGCGTACTTCAACGCCGCGACCGAGCGTGCGCGGGACGTTTCGAAACGCGTGTACCTCTACGCCCCGACGTTCCGCAACGACGATGGTTGGCTTCCCAACATCAATTGGGCAAAGGTGGACCGACTGCTCGGAGACGACGAGACCATGGTGGTGAAGAGGCACTACTTCACGCGCAAAGAGCTCACGCGTGGGCACGACCTTGAGTTCGGGCGCGTGGTCGAGATCCCGTTCGACATGCCGTCCGAAGGGTTTATACGTGCCTGCGACGTGCTGCTCACCGACTACAGCTCGATCATGTTCGATGCGTACCTGCTCGGCAAGCCGGTCGTGCTCGCGTGCGATGACATGCGCGAGTACCTAGCGAAGCGCGGTATGTACTACGAGTACCCGGACTTCTACAGTTCGTGGTGGATGGACGTGGAGGGGCATGAGGAGCTACTCGTCACCGCGTTGAGGAGCGCCGCCAAGAAGGGCATGAACGACCGCGCGCGCGAGTGCGTGGAAACCGTCGCCGGGGCGTGCGACGGGCACAGCTGCGAGAGGGTGTGCGAGCTCATTTCGGGAATCGTGAACGGAGACAGGTGATGACTACGACGTGCAAGATGGCATGCGATACGTGCTGCCACAAGAAGTCCGAGACGGTGGAGACTGACGGCAGCCGCATGGTGAACTGCGAAATTAACAAGTACCAGATGTACGCGCCGATGGTGTACGAGTGCAAGCACCATCAGCTTACGTCGGGAACGAGGTAATGATGAAGCACGCACTGTACTCAGGGTCAGAGAACCTCTACACGGACATGGCCGTCGCCGCCAAGTCGCTTATTGCGAACAGCGACGTGGACAAGGTGTGGCTGCTCACCGAGGGCGGATACAACTGCTGGCTCCCTGACATGTGCGAGGTGGTCGATGTGAGCGGGCAGGAGTACTTCCCGAAGGACAGCGCGAACATGAACACCCCGTTCTCGTACCTCTCGCTCATGCGCGCGGCTCTCGCGCTCATGCCGGAGCTCGCCGACGTGGACAGGGTGCTGTCCCTCGACGTGGACACCATATGCATGCGCAACGTCTCCGATGTGTGGGACATGCCGATCGACGACTGTTACTTCTCGGCGTCGCGGGAGGACTCGTCCTGCTTCAAGAACATGCTCTACTGCAACACGGGCGTCACGCTCTACAACCTCGAGAAGCTGCGCGACGGCAAGGCTGCCGAGGTGGTCCACGCTCTCAATGTCCGTAGGTACCCGAACATCGAGCAGGACGTGTTCAGCTTCCTGTGCCAGGGACACATCCACGACATGCCGAGCGAGTACAACGCGACGAACTTCACGGACCCAACCGACGTGATAAGGATCATGCACTTTGCGGGGTTCAAGACCGAGGTGTGGCGGATGCGCCCGCAGGTAGAGATGTACAGGGAGATGCCATGGTCCACCGCCCTCGAGCTTCACGAGAAGAGGGTAAGAAAGAACCGTGGCTAAGGCGGACGGACGCCACATATCGGAGGCCGAGCAGTACTTCCAGGACGTTGTCGACGGCAAGGTGGTCGCATGCGCCAAGATACAGGCGCTCGCGTTCATCATGCTCCCGCGCTTCAAGGACGGATACAAGCGGTGGCACTTCGACTACGAGGCGGGCAACAGGCCCGTCAAGTTCATCGAGACCGAGTGCTACGTACCGTCAGGCAGGATAGGCAAGCACATCGAGCTCGAGCCGTTCCAGAAGGCTTACATCCAGACGGCGTTCGGCTTCGTCGACGACGATGGGAACCGCCAGTTCAAGAACGTCCTCATCGTGATAGGCCGCAAGAACGGCAAGACGACCACGGTAGCCGCGCTCGAGCTGTACATGCTCATCGCCGACCGCGAGGGCGCGCCGCAAATCTACAACGTGGCAACCTCGAAGGACCAGGCGTCGCTCGGCTACGGAGCCGCCGTCCGCATGTTCAAGCTGTCGAAGCGCATGAAGAAGCTGCTCCGCACGGGAATCGTGAAGGAGCGCGCGCAGGACGGCATCATCAACGACTCCAACCTCGGCTACATCACGCCGCTCTCCTCGAACACTAGCCACCTGGATGGCCTTGATGTCCACCTCGGCGTGGTGGATGAGGTAGCGGCCCTTGTGAACAGAGACGTCTTCGATTTAGTTCGTCAGGGCACCGGCTCGCGTGACAATCCCATGATGTTCCTCATCACCACCAACGGATTCGTGCGCAACAACGTGTTCGACTCCGAGTACGACTACGCCGCGCGCTGGCTCGCGGGCGAGGTGGACGACGACACGCTCCTGCCGTTCATTTATGAGCTTGACGAGCGCGACGAGTACCTCGACGAGGACATGTGGCCCAAGGCGAATCCTGGCCTCGGAACCATCAAGAAGGTCGATTACCTCCGCGAACAGGTCAACAAGGCCAAGCAGGACCCGAGCTACCTGCCGACGGTGCTCACCAAGGAGTTCAATGTCCCGCAGAACCAGTCGTGCGCGTGGCTGCGCATCGAGGAGTGCGTCAACAGCACGAAGGTCGATGACTGGAAGAGCATGGGATTCAGGTACGGCATCGCCGGGTTCGACGCAGCCGACACGATCGACCTCAACGCGGCGAAAGTCCTGCTCATGCGCCCGAATGACCCGTGCATTTACGAGAGGTCGATGTATTGGATACCAGAGGCCGTGTTCGACACGACCGACGAGCGGAACCGCGAGCGCGACGACGTGCCGTACCGCCAGTGGATAGCGCGCGACCTCATGCGCACGTATCCGGGGAACAAGGTGGACAAGCGCGTGTTCCTCGACTGGTTCCAGGAGATCGAGGCCGAGATGGGCATATACATCTACGCGGTGGGTTTCGACCCATGGCACGTCGACGACTCGACGTACAGGGAGCTACAGGCGTTCGTCGGAGAGCAGAACTGCTTCAAGATACGACAGGGCGCCATTACGCTCTCGCAGCCGATGAAGCAGATTCGCGCCGAGTACCAGGCTGGGCACGTGATCGACGACAACAACCCCATCAACCAGTTCTGCCGCATGAACGTGCAAATCAGGCCCGATATCAACGGCAACATCCAACCCGACAAGAAGATGAACTCCCCGAAGTTCCGCATCGACGGGTTCGTGGCAGAGCTGTGCGCCTACACGGTGCTCTCGGACAAGTGGGACGACTACCAGGCGATAATCGGCGCATAGCCGGGGTGGCGAGAAACGCTCCAACCATAGGTGGGACATTCTTGGTACAGTTAATCCATGGGACTATGGGAAAAACTGTACTGGCCTAAGAAACAGGCCCTCAGCAGCTTCGTGAACAAGCCGTACGCGACGCTGTCGGACTCGACTCCTATCTCCACGACGTTCAACGGCGGCGTGTACGAGCAGGAGCTCATCCGCGCGTGCATCGACAGGTTCGCGACGGCGTGCTCCAAGCTCGACCCGTCGTACGAGGGCTCGAACAAGAGCATCGCGCGCATGATAAAGACCACGCCGAACGAGATAATGACGTGGCCCCAGCTTCTGTACCGCTGCGCGACAATCACCGACGCCATCAACACGTGCGCCATCGTGCCCGGGTACGCGCGCGACCTCCAGACCATCACGAGCATCTACCCGCTCATGTACCACACCGCGCAGGTCGTCGAGTACGCGGGCGAGCCGTGGGTCAAGTTCTTCACGGTGCCAGGGGACGACGAGCCGTCGCACTGCATCGAGCTGCGAAACGTCGCGTTCCTGACGCGCTACCAGTTCCAGAGCGACGTGTTCGGTACCGAGCTGGCTCCGTCCGCGACCTTGGACCTCATGAAAGCCCAGGTAGAAGCGCAGAAGTCTGCTATCAAGGCAGGTGCGCGCGTCCGCTGGATGGGCCAGGTGTCGTCCCGCATGGACGAGAAGGACCTGGAGAACAAGCGCAAGCGCTTCGTCGAGTCCAACCTCTCGCAGGACAACGAGGGCGGCATCCTGGTGTACGACCAGACGTTCTCGAGCGTGGAGCAGGTCAAGAACCAATCCTACGTCATCGACGCCGCCGAGATGGAGCGCATCCAGGACAACGTGTTCAGCTACTACGGCACGAACAAGGCGATCTTGCAGAACGACTACGAGCCCAATAAGTGGGCCGCCTACTACGAGGGCAAGGTCGAGCCGTGGGCTCTCCAGATTAGCGAGGGCATCACGCGGATGCTCTTCACGCAGACACAGCGCCTGAAGAACCACGTGGACTTCTCGTCGAGCCGCCTCCAGTACGCGGCCATGGCCGAGAAGCGCAACATGATCCGAGACATGGTCGACCGCGGCCTCATGACGCTCAACGAGGGCCGCCGAATCTTGCAGATGGCCCCGGTCGAGGGCGGCGACGTGTACGTGATTCGCGGCGAGTACCTGATGCTCAGCCAGGTCGACATGACCGAGCGCCAGCACGACTCGGATTTCGAGCACCAACTCCTCGAGAAACCGCTCTACGAGGACATGAGCAACGACTCTGAAGACGACGAAAACGCGGAGGCTTAACCATGCCAGTTGTAAACGGACGAGAATACCGCAGCTTCGAGATGGCCCTACAGGTCGTGGAGCCAGACGACGAGGAAAGCTGCGACCGCATCGTTGAGGGATACGCCACCACGTTCGACGACGCGTACGAGCTGTGGGACGGCTACTACGAAGTAATCGACCGCCACGCCCTCGACGACGCCGACATGTCGGACGTAATCTTCCAGCTCAACCACGAAGGCTCCCCGCTCGCGCGCCAGCGCAACGGCTCCCTCGCGGTCATGTGCGACGACCATGGCCTGTTCGTGCGGGCCAACCTCAACGGCTGCAAGACCAGCGAAGAGGTCCACCGCCAAATCAAGAACGGGCTAATTGACCGTATGAGCTGGGGATTCATCATTGCGGAGGACGGGTACGAGTACGATAGGGAGACCCGCACCTCCACCATCACCAAGGTTTCAAAGGTCTTCGACGTAAGCGCGGTGTCGCGACCCGCCAACGAAGGCACTGAGATACATGCGCGTTCCTACTTCGACGGAGTGATCGAGGCGGAGCGTCAGGAGTTGACGCAGCGCAACGAGACGGACAAGCGGAACCGCCGCAAGTCCAAGTTTCTGTTCGAGACAGGAGGAATGTAAATGGCATTCGAGGCACTTACAGCCGAGCAGTACCGGGAACTCGACTACGATTCCCTTATCGCTCGCCGCGAGGTCATCGCGGGCGCTTATGACGACCCCGAGAACGACCTCGCAGCCGTCGAGGCAGACGGCAAGCTCTTCAAGGACGAGATTGCCCGCCGCAACAAGCAGGCGGAAATCCGCGCCATGAAGATTAACCAGGTCAAGACTGACGTGGGTAAGCTCATCGAGGAGAACAGTCCTGTCGAGCATAAGGTCGCCGTCAAGCGCGACAACTCGCTGGGCACCCGCGCATGGGAGGAGCTGAAGAAGCACGGCTACACCCGTGAGCGTCAGTTCGACCTCTCTGGCGTGTCTTTCCGCGCCTACAACGACAACCAGACCGTCGGCGAGCTGGACGGCGAGAACTCGCCGAACTACTACGACGAGACCCTCACCCTGGTCGACCCGACCATCCGCGAGGGCTACCGCCGCGAGCTGACCATCTGGAGCCTGTTCAACCACGAGACGACCGAGAAGGACTCCGTGGCATGGTACACCGAAGGCACGTTCGACGGCTCCGCCGCGATGACCGCCGAGGCTGGCGCGTTCTCGCAGATTCACGTGAACGACCCGGTCCGCCACTCGACCGAGCTGAAGAAGGTCACGTCGATCTGGAAGCAGTCCGACGAGATCCTGACCGACGCCCCGCGCTTCGTGACGCACGTCAACTCGCGCGCAGCTTACAACCTCGACACCGTCGTCGAGGACCAGCTCATCAGCGGCAACGGCAGCGGCAACAACATCACCGGCCTGCTCAACGCGGACGGCATCCTGACCGACACGACCCAGAGCGCCTACAACCTGGCGTTCATCGAGTCGCTGCTCGCGAAGAAGACGCTCATCCGCAAGTCTACCCCGCACTTCAACGTGGACACCCTGCTCGTGGCCGACGAGGACTACGACACCTTGCAGCTGCTGAAGAACGCCTCCGACCAGTACGTACTCGGCGGACCCGTCGGAGTCATCTACGGCAACAAGGTCACCGTGGGCGACCTCCTGTGGAAGTCCATCCGTATCGTGCCGACCCCGGCGCTGTCCTCTGGCACGTCCGTGCTTGGCGCGTTCAAGGCTGGCGCCACGATCTACGAGCATGTCACTGGCCGCCGTTTCGACGTCGGCTACGACGGCACCGACTTCAGCCACGGCCTGGTGAGCTTCCGCGCGTACCAGCGCTTAGCGCTCGCGGTTGAGTACCCGGCTGCGTTCTGCAAGTTCACGGTCGGCTCCGGCGGCGGCTCTAACTAACCGCCGGTTTGGGGTCTGACATGGTCGTGCTCATCGCGGTTCCCACGTTCGAGAGCGTGTCCCCGGACACGTTCAAGAGCATCTACGGGCTAGACTGCGGCGGGCACGACACCCTGTTCGACTTCGTGCGCGGCTACGACTGCGCGCGCGCCCGGAACCACATCGGGCACCTCGCGCAGTACGAGGAGGCCGACTACGTGCTGATGGTGGACAGCGACATCGTCCTGCCGCCCGACGCCCTGGTCAACCTCCTCGACCCCGCGGCCGACGTGTGCTGCGGCTACTACGTCCGCAAGGGCGGGGAGGCCGACACCACCTGCGCGTTCAAGCTCAACAGGCCAGACGGGAAGCCGTACGGAGACTACACGGTCGAAGGCTGCTACACGCTCGGCGAGCTGCACGCGCTCAGGGACGCAGGCCAGACGCGCGTGGAGGTCCATGGCTCCGGCATGGGATGCGCCCTCGTGAGGACGGACGTCTTCCTCGAGATTCCGTATCCGTGGTTTGACTGGGTCAACCGCAACAACGGGAAGACCTTGTCCGAGGACATGTACTTCTGCGAGAAGTGCATCGAAGAGGGCATGAAGGTGCAGGTGGACACGCGCGTAGGGTGCGGTCACCTGTTCAGCAAACTGTTAGGAGCGATGTAAATGAACCCCCTCAAGAACTACAAGCTGCTCGACGGCACGACCCGCCAGTACCACGAGGGCAACCAGCCCGAGGGCGCTTACGAGGTCGCCGTCGCAGGCGGCTGGGAGACTCCCGAGTCGCGCGCTGCCAAGGCGCCCGCGAAGACGGCGGCCAAGCGCCGCACGTCGCGCAAGCAGGCTCCGAAGGACGGTGAGTAACGATGACGACCTTCACAATCGAAGCCGTCAGGAAGTTCGAGGACTTGGTCGAGCACGTCGATCGCAAGCCCGGCGACCGCTGGGAGGTGGACGACAAGCGCTTCAAGGCCATCAACTCGACGGTCTACGGAGAGCTCGCGCGCAAGGTCGCGAAGCCGAAGGGCCGCCCGACGAAGGCGGAGCTCGTGTCCGAAGCCGAGGCTCTCGGCGTGGACGTTCCCGAAGGGTCCACCAACCCTGAAATCTGGAAGCTCATCGAGGAGGCGCGCTAGTTGGCGAACCTGGTCGAAATAATCGAGGACCTGAAACCCCGCGTCATGCCGACCGCTAAGGTCGCGCTGCGCGTGAGCGACGAGTACTTCGACCTCGAGGTCGAGTCGGCTGTCGAGGCCGCGCTCGCCGACCTCAAGCGCGCGGGTGTGGCTGAGTCGTGCTTCTCCGTTGAGAGCGACTACTACCCGCTCGTGCGCCAGGCCGTCGTCATGTACTGCAAGTCGATGTTCGGCCAGGACAACCCCAACGAGGAGATGCGCATTTGGCTCGACATCTACAAGATGTGCCTCGACGACCTGCTCAACAGCGGTGCAAACCGCCACGCAGAGGAGCAGGAGGCCGACGGCGCATGTGATTGCGGATGCGCGGGCGAGCCCGCTTCCGACGAAGGGTCCACCTCGTCCCCCGATGACGGCGGCGAGGCCGACGGCGACAACGGAGAGGTGGACCCCGACAACGGGGAGGCAGACACCGATGCGATGGGATAAGGTCGCCGTGCTCTACACGGTCGAGACGGTCATCGACTCGGAGGGAAACCACAGCGAGTCGAAGGGCGACGAGTCCACCGTGTTCGCGAACGTCCGCAACATAGGACTCGATTCGTGGGCGGCCGCCCGTAACCTCGGGCTCCACGCCGACGCGTCGCTGCAAGTCCGCTCGCCAGAGTACAAGGGCCAGAACCGCTGCGAGGTGGACGGCGTCGAGTACGAGGTCGAGCGCTCCTACGACACGGGAGAGTACACGACCCTCACGCTGAAGAGGAGGCTGCGCAATGGCGGGGCTGCATGAGATAAGCGTCGATTGCGACCGCTTCGCGTACGGCTTCGACCAGCTCCTCATGGACATCGGGCCCGCCTTGATAGACGAGCTGCCCCAGGCGGCGCGCAAGGCGTGTCAGACGACCCGGAGGGTTGCGTCGGGCCAGGCCCCGAAGATGACGGGCCGCTACGCCAAGTCGCTCTCCTATGTGGTGCGCGGCAAGGGCGCAGGAGTCATGGGCGAGGTCGGCAGCAAGAAGCTGCCCGGTCTGGTCCACCTCCTCGAGAAGGGCCATGCAAAGGTCGGAGGCGGCCACGTCCCCGGCTACCCGCACATGGCCCCTGGATTCGACGAAGGCGTGCCCGTGTTCGAGCAGGCCCTCCTGGAAGGACTGGAAAATGCCCTCGGCTAAGGAACAACTCGTGTCGACGGTGGCGCAACACGTGCCATGCGTCCACATGTGCTGGCCTGTAGGCGGGGCACCAGACCTCCCGTGGGCCGTCTACTCGGACGAGCCGACAGGGAAGGGCGCGGACGACGGGAACTGGACCGTCACGCACCGCTGGAGCGTCGAGCTCTACGAGAAATACCCCGACACCGCGCTGGAAACGGCGCTGTTCGATACATTACGCGGCGTCTACGGCTACGTGGAGCCGCCCGTCACGACATGGATTGACTCGGAGGGCTGCGCATGCACGCTCTACCGATTCTCCGGCATAGAAAGGATAGACAATGTCTGAGAACAAACCTCTACTCTACGGCGTCAGCAAGGGCTACTACGCGATCAAGAGCGTCTCCGACCAGGGCGTGGTTAGCTACGCCGCCCCCGTGCGCATGCCCGGCCTGCGCCAGATCACCATCAACCCCGAGGGCGGAACCGACAAGTTCTACGCCGATAACGGCGTGTACTTCATGTCCTCGAACAACAACGGCCTGAGCGGCTCCATCGAGGTCGCCGGTCTCTCCGACCAGTTCCTCAAGGACGTGTTCAAGTACGTCGAGGACGACAACGGCGTCATCTTCGAGGACGCCGATGCCAAGACCGCCAACATCGCGCTGCTGTTCGAGTGCGAGAACGACGGCGACAAGCCCACGCGCTTCGAGATCCTCGACGTCATGCTCTCGCGTCCGTCGCAGGAGCACAACACGACCGAGGACTCCACAACCCCCGACACGATCTCCATGGACTACGAGGCGGCACCTGTCGAGCTTCCGTGGGGCAGCGGTACCAAGTCGTTCGTCGGTGGTCACGTGGACTACGCCGAGGCGTCCGGTACCTCCGGAACCTCCACCTACGACCCCGGCACGGTGACCACGTACAACTCCTGGTACAGCGCCGTCACCAAGCCGACTAAGGCAGCAGCATAGCCATGGCCGAGCTGACCATCAACGGGGAGCGCCGCGAATGCGCGCTCTCCGCGTACACCATGTCGCTCTACGAGCTCGAGTTCGACGGAGCTGACCTCATCGCCGACATCAGCGGCAAGGTCCGCGAAGACGACTTCAAGGGCGAGGAGGGCGTCGTGTTCGACTTCGCCACGGTGCCGTGGACCAAGGTGCTGCGCGCCGCGTGGGCGATGCTCAAGACGGTGGACGACTCTGTGCCGCACTTTGAGCCGTGGGCGCGGTCGGTGACGCAGTTCGACGCGTGGGAATTTCGCCGCGTTGTCAACTCGGCAGTCAACGAGAACTTTTTTCATACCGCCGCCACCGTCGTCGAAGGAGCCGGGGAAGAAGGGCGGCAAGGGGAAGAGTAGCCGACCGTTCACGCAAATGTACGTAGGAGGGATCGGCATGGGCTTCAGCGTCGAAGAGCTGAGGCTCATGCCTTTTGACAGGTTCCAGTGGCTCATCCACTGCAACAACCTGAACAACGGGGCAAAAGAACCCGAACCAGAGTACCGCAAAGGGACTATAGCGGAACTCAAGAGGATACTTTAAGGAGGCGGTCCTATGGGCGAGGCGTACAGGGGTCTCACCGTACAGTTCAAGGCTGACGGAAGCAAAGTCCTCTCCGAGCTCAGGGCGATGTCCAGGGCCGCCAGCAAGACTGAGACGGAGCTGCGCATGATGAAGCGCGCGCTCCGTTTCGACGGTTCGTCCACGAGGGCCGCACAGGCGCAGATGAAGCTGCTAGGCGAGAGAGCAGCGGCCGTGAGCGCCGAGGCAAAGATGATGCGCCGCCAGTTCCAGGAGCTCGGCGACGTGAAGGTTGGCAGTACTGAGATGCGTAGGCTCTCAGCTGCGACTAAGGACGCGTCCTCTCAGGCAGCAATCCTAGAAGACCGTTACGCGAACGCTACGAAGGAACTCGCCACCCAGTACCGCGCGTTGAGGAAAATCGCCAGCAGCGAAAAGGAAATCGCCTGGCTCGCCGACATATTCAAGGGCAAAGACTTCCTGGGCCGCGACATTGGCGAAATCAACGCGGCAATAGAGCTGATGGGCGAGCATCTGAAATGGTCCACCGAAAAAATCAACACCCAGAAAGCAGCCGTCAAGGGCCTGCGGAGCGAGTTCAAGGCCGCGGCTAACGCATCCGAGAGGATGTCGAAGATCGCGCAGTACCAGTCGTTCGGTAACAAAATCGTTGAGCAGACCGCGAAGGCAAAGGCCGCTATCAGGGAAATGAACGCTGCGGCTAAGGCGTTCCAGCCAACCGCGATGAGCGCGAAGCTCACCGAGACGCGCGCCGACATGATGCGCCTCGAGGAGCAGGCCAAGCAGCTCAAGCAGGCCATGAGGCTCGACCCGGGCAGCATGGCGCTCGCATCAGCGCACTCGGAAGCTCTCCGCACGCGCCTTATCGCACTCAAGGCAGAGGCCGAAGACCTCAAGGCCGAGATACGCGATCTCGGAGACACGCCAGGCGTCGTCGAGGCCGCAGCTGACGCCCAGAAGCTGGAAAGCAACCTGCGTCAGGCCCGTGCCGAGCTCGAGAGGATAGGCGACGAGGCGACGGAGGCGAGGGCCAAGCTCGACGTGATGTCGAAGGAAGCCAACGACCTCAGAGCGCAGTTCCTCAAGGCTGCCACCGCCGAGGAACGCATGACAAAGTCTGGCGAGCTCATCCGCGCCGAATCCGCTCTCAAGAGCCAACGTGCAGAGGTCAAGGCCACAGGCGAGGCGTACGAGCGCGCGGCCCAGCAAGTCCAGCTGTACAACCGCGCCGCCCAGCTCAACCAGAGCAGCGCAGCGCTCGCAGCGAACGGCGCGACCCAAGCCGCCCTCGCCGCGCAGATCAAGCAGGGCAAGAAGACCAGGTTCTTCTCGTCGAGCGCCTTCACGGCGATGGGCATGCAGACCTATTCGACGCTGTACCCGATGGTGATGATGGGCGGGCACTACGCGGTCGAGGCGGCAGATGCCGTCGACAGCGCGTACCGCGACATGCGCAAGACCGTGCAGGGCACCGAAGAGGACTTCGTGGCGCTCAAGAAGGCCGCCGTCGAGTTCGGCAACACGCACTACACCAGCGCCGACCAGATGCTATCCATCGAGGCCATCGGCGGCCAGCTCGGCGTGACGGTGGACAATCTCGAGGCTTTTGGAAAGGTCGTAAGCGATTTGTCGATTGCGACCGACGACGCTTTCGAGACCGAGGACATCGCGCTGTGGCTCGGCAAGATGGCGAACATCATGCACATCAACTCGGAAGAGTACGACAACTTCGCAGACTCACTCGTGCGACTGGGTAACAGCGAGCCCGCGCTCGAGTCCGACATAGCAAACATCACGTCCCGCTTCGCGGGTATGGCGTCGATTGTAGGCATGACGCCCGACCAAATCCTCGCAATTGCGACCGCGGCGACAGCGACGGGCCAGAAGGCCGAGTCCGCAGGCGGCTCGCTCATGAGGACGCTAGGCCGCATCGAGTCGGCCACGGCTGGCGTGACCGAGGGCATGCGCAACCTCGACGACATGACCGAGGAGGACATCGAAGAGTTCGAGGCTGCCAAGGACTCGCTCGAGGGCTACGCGAAAATCACGCACATGACGGCTGATGAGTTCGCGAAGTCCTGGGAGCAGGACCCGACCCACACGTTCCAGAAGTTCGTCAACGGGCTGAAGGAAATCAAGGAAGAGGGCGGCTCTGTCGAGAACACGCTTCATGAGGTACTCGGCATCGGGTCCATCCGCGACAGGCAGCTGCTCAGCGGCCTCACTCAGACCACCGACGTGCTCGCCGAGTCGTTGCAGATGAGCTTCAACGCGTACAACGGTATTTCCGACGCATTCGGTGCGGCTGGAGACGCCGCGCGAGAAGCCGAGAACAAGTCAATGGGCTTCAGCGGCACGCTGCAGATCATGAAGAACAACGCCCAGAACCTTGCGGCGACAATGGCCGAGTCCCTTACCCCCGAGCTGAAATGGCTCACCGGGGTATTACAGGGCCTTGTCGGATGGTACGGGCAGCTTGACCCTGGTATTCAAACGGGTATAACGAACGGCCTGCTCGGGCTTGCCCTCACAGGCCCTATGATGACGGGCATCGGCGCATTCGGCAATATGGCAGGCAGCTTCAAGAGCAGCTTCAAGGAGTACATGTCAGCCGAAAACAAGATGGCGCGCATCGAGAGCAACTCGCTCAGCAACGCCGTCGGACTGACACGCGCCTACAAGGAAAAAGGCGACGCGCTCAACAAGGTCAAGGGCGAGCTCAACGCGGCACGCGCCCTCGAACGAGAGGTGAACAGCCAGCAGGCCATCCATATCGCGCAAACTGGCGAGGAGAACAAGAAGCTCAAGGAGCAGCAGCGCGAGGCCACCAAGATGCGCAAGGCCGAGGAGAGGAACCTGCTCAAGCAGCGTGTCAAGGGCGGTGCCCTCAGCTTCGGGGCCGGTGCGCTGAATCTAGCCAAAGGCATCGGCACGATGGGGATTTACGGCGCAGCTGCGGTCGGCATCGAGCAGCTCGTAACACACCTATACGACGCTTGGCAGAAAAACGAGCAATTCCGTCAGTCGACGCAGGGAGTGCGCGACGTGGTGGACAGGCTCAAGAACAGCACTGACGCCGCGAATCTCGGAGTCGGGAACTACGCGGAAAAAGTCGCGTTGGGAACAAAGAGCACGAACGAGCTACACGAATCGGCACAGACTTTGATCGCGAACAACGCCGAGCTTGCCAGCGGGTTCAACAAGACTCTCGACGGTGCCGAGGAAAACGCCATCATGGCGCAGTTCTACGCCGATAAGATTTTCGAGCTGTCTGAGAACATTGGCGGCGACAAAACAAAGCTCGAAGAGCTTCAATATGCTATTCGCGAGTACAACAACCTTACTGGAGACTCAGCAACAGTCATCGACGATTTCACCGGCAGGCTTAATCTCAGCACAGAGGCTATACGCGCCAATCTCGAGGCTTATAAGGAACGTGCTATGGCGAATGCGTTCATCGAGGTGGCGGAGAAATCATCTGAGGCCGTAGCCGAAGGCACGGTCGAGATGGAAATTCAGGACAGAAAGCTCAAAGAGCTAATCGAAACACGTAACAAACTTGAAGACGCCCACAAAGGTGAGACAGGAATTCTCGGAGCAGACGAGAGCGGTGTTCAATACGAGGGCTGGAAAATTCAACTCGATCAAATCCAAGCTCAAATTGACACGATCCTTCAAGACAAGAGCAAGATCGAGGAGTCGACAGCAGCCGCTCAAGAAGCAGCCGACACGGCCTGGGAGATGGCTGCTGGATCCAAGGCAGCCGCCGAAGCGAAGCAAAAGGAAAGCGACGCGATGAGAGATTCAGCTGCGGCGGTAGAAACGTACTCGAGCAAGATGAAGGAAGGCGAATGGGATACCATGCTCGAGGCTATCGGCAAAAGCGATGATATGGCGACAGAGTTCGCAGCAGCCCTTAACGGTCTCGGCATAAGCGCCGAAAACCTCGCGTTGGTCGGAGGTGATGCATTTGCACAACTTTACGAGAGCGCAGATGGCGACCTCCTCCTCATTAGGGACGCATTCAATGCGCTAAACGACTACAACATCGAGCCGAAGGACATCACGATAACCGACAACGGCATCGAGGTGAAAGAACATATTGTCGATCTCGAGAACCAGACAATTGACGGTAAGAAATTTACCGTTGACGACGATGGCACCATCCGCACACTTGATGGCGAGGCAACCAACTTACAGTTGAAACTCGACACGCTCGGCAAGACGAACCCGAGCCCGACGGTTTCTGTTAAAGACAACGCAACCGGCGTCCTCGACAGTATCATCAACAAGATTAATAATCAGATCAGGGACAAGACCGTCACGATTACGACGAACCATAAAAACACGTACAGCTCGGCTACAGTAAGCGGACAAGGCACCACCACGCTCGGACACGCTGCTGGCGGAGTTTCCATACCATTGAACGCGTCTGGCGGTGTGTCCATCCCGCTCAACGCTGGTGGAGGTTTCGGCATAGCGCGCAGCGCGACACTCACTCCTGACGGGATAATCGGCGAGGCTGGTACGGAAGCCTACTTGCAGATGGGCCGCCAACGCGCCATCGTCCCGCTCTCCAACCGACGCTACGTGCGCCCGTTCGCGCGTGCGGTCGCCGCCGAGATGGGCGGCACGCAGCGAGCGCAACGCTCCGTGAGCGTCACGGTGAACCTCGACTACACGGCGGGCTCCGACGCCACGTCGATGGCGCGCGACCTCGCCTCAGAGCTCGGCGCGATCCTGGAACTGGAGGGATAGCATGGCGAAGACGAAGATCACAGCCGCCCAGAAGAAGAAGTACTCTCCGAATTGGAAACCCACCGAGCTCACGTTGGCGTTCGAAGACGGCACGTTCACCGCGAACTGGAAGGTTCCGGGAGAGGCACAGGACTCTACGAAGTACCCGAACAAGGTGTTCACGGGCCAAACCGTCAAGTGGCGGCTCGACGTGAGCGACCTGTCAAAGAAGAACGACCCTGTCGACGGCGAGACCATCGTGAGCGGGTCATCTGGGACGGACACCCACTCGTACGCCGGGTGGAAGGGCAAGTGGAAGGGCAAAAGAGGCGGCCAAGCCTGGGACTACAACGGCAAGGCGCTCCACCGCCACGCCTTCCACCCGTACACGAGCGGCAAGATCATCGACAAGGCCGTCGTGACGGTCAAGGGCTTCCACGACGTCCCGAACGACAAAAAGTCAAACGGTAAGGACTACGTCCACGGGAGCGCCCACGGTCACCGCTTCCCAGGCCCCACGTCGGGAGCGGCCCAGTTCGCCTTCAAGAAGCCCGCGAAGCCTACCGTCGAGTACGAGTTCGAGAACAACAACCTGACCGTCACCGTCAAGCAGGACATCTCCGACCCGCACCAGGAATGGGTGCGCACGGTCATGCACCGCAGGGTCAAGGGCTCGGGCGGTAATGAGATAAAGCTCGACGACGTCACCACCGACCAGACCGAGTACACGTCGGTCATCGACATGTCCACCTACACACACGGATTGACGACCGGGCAGAGCGTCGTGTTCAAGCTCAACGCCGTCGCGCAGGGCGTTGGCGGCGACGAGAGCTCGGGCTGGCAGACGTACGAGATAGCCTTGCCTGACGCGGCGGTCATCGAAAAGGTCGCCTGCACGGAGAAGGCCGTCACGGGCAAGATCAGGGTCTACGTGAAGTCCGTCGGGGCCTACACCGAGGAAGTCCAGCTCCAGAGGCGCCACGGCGAGGACGGCAGCTGGGAGGACGTCGAGGGCGGCGTCGACTACAAGCAGCCCGGCGTCTACGAGCCAATGATATGCAGTTCACTCTACGACTCGGTCGGAGCGGCGGCGCCCGTCGACGGCGAGAAGATCTACTACCGCATCAAGTCAACGCGCCACAACTTCGCGACCTACAGCGAGGCGGTGTGGGCGGACTGCCTGTTTACCGAGGCCCCGAGGACCGACTGCGCGGCGGCCATCGGCATCATCGCAGTCACCCCGAACATCTCGGGAACCTTCGCGTCGGTGGTTGTTGGTTACATGGACATCACCGAGAACGCAGGATTGCAACTGCTCTGGTCCGAGTCGCGCGACGCCCTCGATTCCACCGAGCCGCCCAGTACCGCCGACTTCGCGGACTCGGTTCAGCAGGCGCCGGGCGTAGCAATGAGGAGGACGCTCAACCTTGGCATCTCCGCCGGGAAGACCTACTACATCTGGGCGCGGCGATACCGCGAGGTGGACTCAGAGACGAAGTACAGCGCGTATTCTGGCGCCTACGTGCTCAAGACTAACGACGCCACTGACGACACGTGCGCCGTGGCGCTGTCCCTCACCGACGACGGCATGGGCATCGAGGCCGTCATCGGAATCGACGAGAACAACGAGAACACGGGCACAGAGATAACGTGGTCTGACTTCGAGAACGCGTGGATGTCCAACAGGACGCCCAACGAGCTTCTCGCCACATGGGCGTGCGATTCCACCAGCAGGATGACGGGCTTCTCAAAGTCTCAGACCGCCTACCTCTCCAACCTGGAGGCGGGCAAGACTTACTACGTGAAGGCGAGGCGCTACCTCGACCCGCAGGACGGGGACCGCTCCTACGGCGACTACTCGAAGACCCAGGTCATCGCCATACCAGACGTAGACGACACCACGACCCTCGCCTGCGGCATCGTCTCGGCGGAGCCCAACGACGACGGCACGAGCGTCACTGTTGTGCTCGGGTGGAACGGCGACAGGACAGGCTGCGAGGTCACGTGGTCTGACGACTCGCACGCATGGGAGTCCACCGACGAGCCGCAGGCCCACGAGTTCGAGACAGTTGACTCCGAGAACATGAGCGGGCGCTATTTCAAGACATCCGACACGGCGCTGGTCACGGGCAAGACGTACTACACCGTCTCGAACAGCGTATACACGGCCGTGTCGCAGCCGAACGTGTCCAACATAGCGAACTATTACGAGTACGGCTACGCGTGGTCGAACACCTCCACCGTGCGCGTGCGCGGCTTGGAGCAGGGCACCACCTACTACTTCCGCGGCAGGAGCTACTTCGACCGCGACGACGGGGAGAGGGCATGGTCGCCCTACACAAACGACCTGAACGCCACGCCCTACGCCGCACCAGAAGAGGTCGTGCTCACAGGCCCCGACGCCGTCGAGCGCGGAGAGTCGATAGAGCTGTACTGGACGATATCGGGAGAGCTCGAGCAGACCGAGTGGGATGTCCACAAGTCGGGAGAGCCGGGAAGGGCGCTCGCCACGGGAACCGGGTCCGCGTGCCACGCGTACGTCGAGCCGGAGCGTTACGGGTCTGCGAGCTCCATCACACTCTACGTCGATGCGGGCTGCGGTGGCGCGCTCAGGCAATCCAACTCCATCACGGTCGGCATAGCGGACAAGCCGAAGTGCGAGGTCTGCGCGCCCGTCACGGCCACGGCCCAGCCGCTTTCGGTCGAGGTGTACACCGACGACAGGACGTCGAGCATCCTCATGACGCTGTTCAGCGACGGCGTGACGCTTGCGATGCCCGACGGGGACCGCGACCAGCTCTACGGGGACACGATCTGGACGGACGACATGACCCCGTCCTGGACCTCCTCGCTGTGGACCAACACCGCGCTCTACACGCGCCTGTCGGCGGAGTCCACCGCAGCGACATCGCGCTACAACGCGGCGGTCACCGCGAAGGCCGCGACGCAGGCGGCCCTCGACGCGCTCACGCCGCAGAGCGAGGGCTACGCGGAGGCGTACGCGGCCAACGAGGAGGCGGCGGCAGCCGTCGCCAACACCCTCACGGCCAAGAACAACGCCGCAGCGGCGCTCACGGCGCATTCGAGCGGCAACACGTACAAGGCCACGGTCTCGCTGCCCACGGGGCTCGCCCTGGTGGACGGCGGGAAGTACAGGGTCTCCGCGCGCACGGTCGAGCCCGTGGCGGGGCTCACGTCCGAACCCGCCGTGTCGTCGCTTTCCGTCGCATGGTCGCATCAGGCGCCAGTGCCCTCATCGTCCATCACGGTCACCCCTGACGAGGACGATAGGACGGCGACCATCGAGCTTGCGCAGCCCTCTGGCTACGTTGAAGGCGACGTGTACGACATCTACCGCAAGAACGCCAACACCTACGAGCTCATAGCGTCGGACGTTCCCGTGACGGCAACGGTCGTCGACCGCCACGCGCCGTTCGGGAGCAACGCCGACCTCGACTACGTGGTGGCGTGCAGGACGCCCGACGGCGACGTGGAGCTTGCCACCTACGAGTACGAGCTGCCCGTGGACCTGCTGCGCTTCGACTGGGCAAACACCTTCGTGGAGCTACCCTGGAACGTCGAGGCGGGCGACGCCTACGAGAAGTCCTTCGAGGCCAGGGGACATGTGGACGGCTCAGTGGGAGGCTACTTCGACAAGGCCGTGACCAAGACCGCGAGCTACCAGTCCGACATCAACAGGGCCGAGGGCTACGGCGAGGTCAACCTCGTCAGGGAGCTTGCCGAGTACCCTGGAGCCGTGTTCTGCCGCACGCACATGGGCACGGCGTTCCAGTGCGACGCGGAGGTCTCCGGCATCGACGTGCGCTACAACACGGCCACGGTGCCCGTGAAGCTGTCCATGACCGCGATGGACCTCACCTCGCAGTTCATGGTTGCGCCCTCCGACATCACCGAGGAGGAGTAGCCATGATCGACTGGACGGGGGGCTACTCCGCCACCTGGGAGATAAAGACCGTCAACGAGAGGACGTGGGACGACGACGGCGCGCTGCCGCTCGTGACATCCGTCGATGTCAGGCGCGACGGCACGGACGACGTGCCGCTCCTTGAGACGGGAACGATGGAGATGGACGGCAGACCGGGCTTCGAGGGCCGCTGGTGCCGCATCTACATGGTGGCCGAGCAGGGTGGCGCCGAGAGGCACGCCATGGCGACGCTGCTGTTCGAGAAGGCTTCGGCGCACTTCGAGAAGGGCGCCTACACCACGTCCATGACGGGGCGGTCGGTGTTGCAGCCAGCCGCCGACAGGAAGCTCTACAGGGGCGCGTTCGCCGCCGAGGGAAGCGACGGGGCCGCCTACGTCGGCAGGCTCCTGTCCGCCTGCACGCCAGCCCCCGTGCACGTGGAGGGGTCGTTCACGCTCTCAGACGACGTTGTGTTCGACATCGGCGCGTCCCACCTCGACGCGGCGTGGGCCGTGCTCAAGGCGGGCGACTGGTGCATCCAGGTCGACGGGCGCGGCGAGGTGTACGTCCGCGCGAAACCGTCCGAGGTGGCCCTTGAGCTGTCCATCGCCAACACGGGGCTTCTCATACCGGGGGTGGACGACGACTACAGCCTGGTGGACATACCGAACAGGTACTACGCCGTCAACGACTCGGAGATGGCCGTGGCGACGAACGAGGACCCGACTTCCCCAGTGAGCAAGGCGAGCAGGGGGCGCTGGGTGGACGAGGTGGACGAGTCGCCGACCTTGGTCGACGGCGAGCCGCTCGAAGCCTACGCGAAGCGCAAGCTGCGCGAGGCGTCTTTGGTAACGAGGACTTACACGTACAAGCGGGAATGGTGGCCCGGCGTCACCGTGTTCTCGAGGGTTAGGGCCACGATCCCCTCCAACGGCATCGAGGGCGACCTGCGCGTCTTGAAGCAGGAGCTCGAGTGCGGCAAGGGAGTCGTGGTCAACGAGACGTCGGGGATGGAGGTTCAGCTGTGAGCGAGGACTTGTCCAGGGTCGCGAAGGCGGTCGAGAGGGTCGTCGACGAGAAGGTGTCCAAGGCGCTCAAGCGCATGCCGAGGTCGGTCAGCGCCCGCGTGGTGGGCAAGGACGGCGAGGGCAAGATATGGGTGCTCCTTCCGGGCGCCGAGTCGCCCACGCCAGTCAAGCACACGTACGTCGACGTGCGCGAGGGCGACAGGGTAGCGGTCACGGTGGGGGACGGCAAGGCCGTCATCACGTCCAACGCCACGAACCCAGCGGCGGGCATCGTCGAGGTCAACGTGCTCCAGCAGTCGTCGGAGCGCTACGAGATGTTCCAGAAGGTCATCACCGAGGACCTCGAGGCAAAGACCGCGAAGATAGGCTACCTGGAAGCCGACACCGCGAAGATACACCACCTCACGGCAGACGAGCTGGAGGCGTCGGTCGCGTACATCGACGACCTCACCGCGAGGCACATCGCCGTGGAGGACCTCGAGGCCGACCACGCGGTCGTGAACAACCTCGAGGCCAACTACGCCCACATCACGGACGGCGTGATAGACAACGCGAAGATAGGCCATGCGGACGTCGAGGACCTGGACGCCAACTACGCGCATATAACGAGCGGCGTGATCGACAACGCCACCATCGACCATGCGGACGTGAACGACCTCAACGCCAATTACGCGCACATCACGAACGGGACCATCGACAACGCGACCATCGGCTACGCTAACGTGAACGACCTCGACGCACATTACGCCGAGATAGACTTCGCGAACGTAGCGAACGGCACCATCGTCAACGCGATGATAAAGGACGGCACCATCGAGACCGCCAAGATCAAGAACGCCGCCATCACCACCGCGAAGATAAAGGACGCGGCCATCGAGACCGCGAAGATAAAGGACGCCGCCATCACGACCGCCAAGATAGGCTCAGCCGCAGTGAGGACGGCCCAGATAGCCAACGCCGCCATCACGTCGGCGCTCATCGCGAACGAGGCGGTTGGCGACGCGCAGATAGCGAACGTGTCGGCCAACAAGCTCACGGCTGGCACGATAGACGCGGACACCATCCACGTCACGAACCTCAGCACCGACAACCTCAAGGTGAAGAAGGTCAACGGGCAGCCAATCCTCGGCGGTTACTCCGCAGTGTCCAACAAGACGGGCGGGTACTCCTCGAAGAACCCGGCAACCGAGGGCTGGTACGAGCTCAACGCTGGCAACTTCGTGCTAACCCAGGACACGACCGTCGCGCCGTCCAAGGTGTACTACGCCCAGTCCGAGTCGGCCGCGCTGTACGACCAGGCCACGATAGACGGCATGGTGAGCGACCTCAACGACCGCATCGACGCGCAGATCGAGACGTGGACGGAGGACCACGTCCCCACGCTGAACAACTCCCCCGCATCGAGCTGGAACACCGACGACCTCAAGGCCGAGCACGTCGGGGACATCTGCTACGTCATCAACGCGGGGAACGACTACGACGGCTACACGTACCGCTTCGCCTACGACAACGCGTCCAGCGCGTACAAGTGGGTGCTCATCAAGGATAACCAGGTCACGGCCGCCCTCGGGCGCATATCCGACCTCGAGACCTTCGAGTCCAACACCACCAGCTGGATCGAGGAGACCGACGAGGGCCTGACGACCATCCGCACGAACCACACCAACCTCAGCGGCGTGGTGGACAAGACCGTGAAGGAGACTGTGCAGCTGTGGTTCACCAAAGCGGACACGACTGCTCCGTCGGCACCGACCGCCCAGGTGACCAACAACAACGTGACAGGTTCTAACTCTTATAACAAGTGGAACCTGGCGGTTCCTTCTTACAATGCTTCGTATCCCAACTATTTCTATTGCTATCAGTGGAAATACGTGGACAACAGCTACGGTTGGTCTGCCGTCACTCGGGACATCGGCATGAGCGAGGTGCAGGCGAACTCCAGGACGGCGTTGACGCAGTCCGTAGAGTACATAGCTGGCACTCATGGCAGCACTGCGACTAACGTATGGACCGGCGTCACGACCGACGCCGCATTGTACGCTGGAAAGACCATCGCGTTCTACATGCCCAGTGCCGGAACGACTTCGGCAGCCACGTTGAACCTCACCTTGAGCGGAGGCGGGACGACTGGCGCGAAGAACGTCCGCATGAACAACAGCAATGTCACGAACCAGTACCCTCAGTACACGGTGTTGAAGCTTACGTATGATGGCACGTACTGGAAGAGCGACAACTACAATGCCGACACGTATAACCGTACGAAATTCGACGCGAACCTCGTAGCCGCAGAGGCTATCACAGGCGGTCATCTTGTCTGCGGAACGGAGAACGGTTACCGCGACTTGGCGGCGTCGCTGTCGTTTGACCTGACGTATCCGCTGCTTTACGCGGCCACCACGATAGCCAAGGCTGCGACAACCGGCACGCGAAACAACAATTATCTCGAGATCAACAACATAGCCTACACCAACAACGGCACGGTGGAGGGTGCCGCGGCGGGGAAGACCGTGTACCTGAAAGGCACGGTGAGCGGCAACACATTCACCACGGAGGCGACCAACTTCCTGACGTGTGTCGTCCCGACTGTCGCGACGGATCCCGAGACGTACTACATTCCGCTAGGCATCATGACGAGCGCCACGAACGGATATTTCAAGTCGAATGACAGGCTCTACGCTTACATAAACGGCGTGTTCCAGCCCGTCGATACGGCAGCGAGCTTGAAGGCTTCGGCAGCCCAGGCCACGGCCGACGCGAACATCAAGTCGTCTACGATGCTCTGGTTCTCCAAGGCGAACAACACGGCTCCGTCGAAACCAAACGCTCAGGTAACGTCCACGTCCACGGCAGGCAACGCTTGGCGTATCGTCGTCCCGACATACGACGCCTCGTATCCGCATTACTTCTACTGTTACCAGCAGCAGAGAGGCGACGGTACTTACCAGTGGACCGATGTGGTCTACGACAGGGCGACGACGGAGACGCAATCGAAGGCTCAGGCGGCCCTCCCCGCTGCGACGTTCACCACCTTCCAGTCCACCACGTTCAAGGAGCTGGTGGACGAGGTCGATGAGCAGAGCAGCACGATAACGTCGCTCAGCACCCAGGTGGACACGGCTATCTCCATGGGCACCGAGTACATCGTCGGGACCCATGGCACGACCGCCACGAATGTCTGGACGGGTGTCACCCAGGATACGGCGCTCTACGCGGGCAAGACCATCGCGTTCTACATGACGAGCGCGGGACTTGCCAACACCGCGGCGACCCTCAACCTTCAGCTCGACAACGGCAACGGGGAGTGGACGGGCGCGAAGAACGTCCGTATAAACAACTCCAACGTCACGACACACTACCCGCAGGGAACCGTCGTGAAGCTGACCTATGACGGCACGTACTGGAAATGCGACAACTACGACTCGAACACGTACGACCGTGAGAGGTACAACGTGAATGTCACGGCGGCCGCCGCCATATCTGCGGGCCGTATCGGCGTGTTCGGCACTGACGGCGTCTTCAAGATGCTGTCGGCGAGCGCGTTCGACACCACGAGACCCATCCTCTACATCGGCACGGCGTACACCGCTTCCGCGCTCACCCAGACGAACAACTACACGTACTACGGCGCGGCGTTCAACCTAACGAACACGCATTCCGTGCAGGGTGCGACGGCTGGGAAGGCCGTCTACATCGTCGGCACCATGAGCGGGAACACGTTCACGCCCAACTCGACGGTGCTGACCTGCACGGAGCCGACGACGCAGGACAATCTGTACTACATGCGGCTCGGCATCATGACGACGACCGCGAACGCCGTGCTCGAGTCGCAGCACCCGATCTACTCCTACGTGGTCGACGCCAATGGGAACGGCTCGTTCCAGCAGGCGGCTCCGAGCGTTGTGACGACAAGCAACACGGTGAACTCCGTCAAGCAGACGGCGGACTCGAACTCGGCGCACATCTCGAACCTCACCACCACGCTCGGGACCAACGCCGACGGCACGACGGCCAGCAACGACATAGTCCACAAGTGGAACGACATCGACCAGACCCTCGACGGCGTCAAGACCGTAATCGGATATTCCGAGAACCAGCAGGGTCAGGGCAGTTCCACGCTCGTCACCAAGGTGAACGAGATAGACGAGACCGTGGACGGCCACACCCAGTCCATCGAGAGCGTCACGACGACGCTGACCGAGGGCGGGAGGAATCTTGTTGGGAATTCCGGAACGTACGAGAAGTGGTTGATAACCAATTCGGATAACGTTACATTCGATGGCGAGGTCGTGGATATTAACGTCGCCAACGATGGTGCTAATCATTTCCGCAGGGCGTTCGGTTACCTCGTCGAGGAGAACCTCACTAGTGGAACATTCACGCTTTCTTTCGAGGTCTACTGCGACGACTGGTCTGGCGTTGGTTCCCCTGACAGCTCGACTACCGGCTACGCGTACACAGTCATTCAGCTCTGTTACCGCGATGGGACGATGTGGCCTGCGTCGTACTCCTCTATCGGAGCGACCAAGCGCTACAAGTACATGTCCCTCTCCGGTGCGTCTTACTGGGAGGTGCAGCCGACCCAGGAGAATTCGAAATGGCTCAGGTTCGTCTCTAAACCGCTTACGTTTCCCGACGATCTTACGAGCGACTCCTCCAAGGGCACAGGCCCGCAGATGACCGTCGAGCCGATGCTGCGCGGTTGGGGGCATGTGAAGTTCCGTCATATTCAGGTTGAACGAGGCGAGATTGCGACAACATGGTCGCCGTCCCCTTACGATTTAACATCGATCGACCGCAAGTACGCCGAGTACGTCATGACCAACGAGCAGTTCAAGACGACTGTGGGGGAGACGTACGCTACGAAGACCTCCCTTGCCAACACGCAGGCATCCGTTCTGAAGACCGGCGGCCTCGGCATGAGGGTGAACGCCTCGACCATTTCGAACACGAACAACGGTGAGTGCTATCTTCACGGGTTCGACTCGGACTACGCGGTCGCCGACGTCGACGGCTGGGTCATGTGGAACGGTTCAAAGGTCACGATACCCAAGGGCATGTGGGTCAACCACAACAACGCACATCCCTTCAACATCACGGTGTACATAGTTTACAGGACGTCCAACACGACGTTCTACGCGGTTTACTGGAGCGACACGTCTAAGAAATGGCTCGGCAGCTCCTATAACGCCAGCGGCATGCCCCAGACGGCTTCCGATTTCGCATGGGCCAATGATACCGACATCATCCTCGGTTCCTATGTGGCGACTGCCACCGAAGGGGCTATATCCAGCGCGACCCTGTTCGACCCTCCGAAGCATTTCTCGGAACTCGGCGAGCAGCTCGTGAGCCGCGTCGTCACTGCAGAGACGCAGATCGAGCAGAATACCGAGAAGATAAGCCTTACCGCCAAGAAGGTTGAGACCTCGACGAACATGCTTCTCGACGCTGACGCGTCGAGCCTTACGGCCGTATACGCTCCCGCTGGGAGGTATTGGTCTAATGGTTCGTATTCCGACATCATAACGTGCGAATTCTTCGAGTTGACGGACTCTCCTGACCACGACATCAAGTACGGCATCCGACTTACCGGAAACGGAACGAACACCGTCAAACGCGACCGCGGCATTGGATTCTACAATGTGAGCAACACGACGGCCCTATCGCTTGTCCCAGGCCAGAAGTACGTGGCGAGTTTCTGGGCGCGCTGCACGAGCGGTTCGGCGTACGCTTTTGTCACGCATCGTTACAAAGGCACGTCGAACAAGGTTGCCCTAGATTACGCCGAGCTCACGTCGACTTGGCAGCTCTACACGGCAGACGTCATGCTCGAGAGCCTTCCGACGGACTACAACAGGATCTGGTTCCAGGCAGCCTTCGACGCGAACACAGTTGGCGTCGTCGAGATGTGCGGTTTCAAGCTTGTTCCGCAGCTCTACGCATCCCAGGCCGAGCTCAAGGTTGCGAACGATGCTATCAGCCTCCGCGTCGAGAAGGACGGTGTCATCGGGGCCATCAACCTGAGCTCCGAGAACGCGACCATCTCCGCCGACAAGGTCAACATCGCCGGGGCAGCTCTCTTCACGTCGGGCGCGCTCTCCAAGGTCGTCACATCCCAGCAGAACCAGTTCTACAGCTCCACGAGCCAGACGTCGCTCGCAGGCGGCAGCTGGGCTGACACCCAGCCTACGATAGCCGACGGCCGGTATATTTGGCAGCGTACGTACGTGACTTACAGCAACGGCGACACGGCCTACATCCCCAACAGCACTGGCGTCTGTATCACGCAGAACCCCGATGTGGGCGGGCGGAACCTGGTTCTGTGGAGCAACGACTCATCGAAGTGGACCAGATACCAACCGAACACTTACAACTTGGCAATATTCGAGCTGTCCGAGGACCTGGTGCCTGGCGATACATACACTTTGACTATATGGGGAGGTCCTATAACCAGGTCCGACAAGGAGGACACGAAATATGCCGTGTATTGGGGTGGAGGTAATTTTTCTTTAGGAAACTGCCAGCTTGTGAAGACCGGCGTGTATTCCCTGACGTTCACCGTCTCAACCACGAACACGTCGCAGCATATCGCCCAGTCTTTACACTTATACAACACGCCCTCGGTTGGGGCAAGCGGGACGGTTTACTCGGCTCCCGTCACGAAGGTGAAGCTCGAGCAGGGCGCCGTCGCCACCGCCTGGACTCCCGCTCCCGAGGACGTCACAGCCTACATCGACAGCGTGGCCGACGAGCTGGAGGTCTCCTCCCGCAACCTCATCCGCAACGGCAACTTCGCCGAGGGGACGAGCTACTGGACGGCCAAAGGCACCCTCACGACCGAGGCCGACTCCACCTACGGCAACATTGGAATATTCGTCCAGGCGAACGCTGGGTCTGCGAACGACAGGCTCTATACAACGGGGTCGGGAGTCAACTTCGACCATGCTTCCAGTACGACCTATTCGTTCAGTTGCTATGCCAAGGCGTCTGCAGCCAACACGCTGCGTGTCAACAGGGCGCGTACGTCAGATGTATACGTCAATAAAGCCATCACGACGTCGTGGCAGCGGTTCGAGGGAACTGTCACCTCTACGGGTACCGGCTCGCTCACCTTCGAGCTGGCAAACGCAGGCACCCTCTATCTTGCCAACGTCATGCTCGTCCGAGGCGACAAGCCGATGGATTACCAGCCCGACCCGAGGGATGTGGTGCTCAGGACGCAGCGCATCTACTACCGTTCGAGCTCGAGCACGAAGCCATCGGCGCCTTCCACGTGGGTGACCGAGGTCGGCAACCAGTGGGCGTCCAACGCCACCACGGCGGCGAAGTGGACCACCAAGGTCACGCCGATAACCGCGTCTGGGTCGACGACGAAGTACCTGTACCTGTGGACGTGCGTCCAGTCCAGGAAGGGCGACGGCTCCGTGGAGAACTCGGGCGTGCTGCTCGACGACTCAACGACCGTCATAGACGGCGGGTCCATCATCACCAACAGCATCGACGCGAACAAGATAAACGTCGCGTCCATCAACATCGGCGACCTGAGCGGAAGCGTCGGCGGCAGGAACCTGGCGCTCGGCACCGCCACCGCGAGCACGTGCTCGAGGAGCGGATCGAACTCGTACATGACCCCGATGGGGATGTACGGCGTCGGCGCGTTCGGCTTGGAGCAGCTCGCCGACTCGTCGAACACGAAGTTCACCGTGTCGTTCGACTGGTCGGCCACGAACGTGACGACCGCGTTCACGCTCTCGATCGCACTCAAGGACTCGTCGAACACGTACGGCAGCGGGTCGGTCCTCAAGAGGACGGGGAACTCCGTCGCTGCGGGAAACTCCTCCGGGCACTTCGTAGAGGTGTTCACGCCGTCGGCGGCGCAGCGCAGCTACGCGTCCGGCGGTTGGCTGTTCGGCGGCATGTCCACGTCGGGCACCGAGAACGGCCAGGTCGCTATCTCGAACCTCAAGTTCGAGGTCGGGGAGGTCGCGACGGCCTGGACGGAGGCGCCTGAGGACGTGTCGGACGACATCGCCGACGCCGCGAAGACCGCGTCTGACTACATCTCGGCAGACTCGAACGGCATCAAGATACGCCGCTCCAACAGCACATATCCTGTGACGGAGATAACGTCGAGTGCCGTCAACATCAAGCAGAGCGCGACGTCGTACGCATCAATAGGCAGCGGTGGACTCGCGGTTTACGTGCCGGTGAGCGGCGAGGCAACTGACGTCGCGAATTTCGGGACGACAGCCAGGATCGGACAGACGAATTCCGGAAACGTCACCATATATATGTACGATAGCGACACATGCGAAATGGACTTCAACTTTTCCGGTACGAAGTTGGCTGGTATTCAGTCGAATTCCGGCGGCGTCGGAATGGTTAAAATGGACCTGAACAACCTCGCTACTGCATCATCGTATATCGGGACGTACAAAAACGCGAGCACTTCAAGTTACATACATTCTTACTGCGACAGAATCGAATTCCAGGTCGAGAGCAGCTCTACGGTGAAGAAAGTCACGATAGATAGCTCTGGAAACCTTACAACGCCGTCTATAAGCCTGAAGTCAGACGGCATATACCATGTCGGGACCAAGGCGACCACACGAGCCTTGTATTTCATGGACAATACGTCAAACGCCAATGGAAACGGCATAGCAATCGGCGGCGGTGGCGCCGTGGTCGTAGGCTCTGGAGAGTCGGCTGCAAGCATCATCAACTCGATAGGCGTTACTGCTGCTACTGAAACCACTTACATCACATCTGATAACAACGTGTACGTGTACACGGCCTGCGACACCATAGCAAACCGCAAGGGGTTCGTTTTCAAAACCAACGGCGAGCTTGAGGTTCCTTACGCCATCGACTTCTCGACGCAGGCCGACCAGGGGTTGATGTACCAGCAGTACAACGACACCTGGTACCGCATCATGCGCAACCACAACAACGGCAACCTTTCAATAAGTGCGCCGAGCAGCGGTTTATACCTTGGATACGAGAACACAACCCTTGTCAACTTCCTTAACGGCAAGGCGTCACTTGACAGTAGCGGCAACCTCAGCTTGAACGGCAATGTGAAGACCAACAACAAGACGAGAGGTTACTTTCTTAAAGACAGCAGCAACTACCAATATCCTGGCATCTACGACAATGGGTCGAACATGTGGGTTGGCGCGACCGAAACGAACTCGACGCACCATAAAGGCCAGACATACATCAGTGCAGGGCATAACGGGACCAACGGCAACTCGACGATATACGTCTCCGTTCCCAACGAGGCTAACACATCCGCGACGAACTACGCCGTGTATCATGCTGGCTATAAGCCGTCTGCATCAGATATTGGCGCCGCGCCTACGAGCCATACGCATACGTACTCGCAAATATCCGACAGGGGCACGTACATCTACGACGCGACAATTTCCAGGACGAAGAACACGGTGCTCGCCGCACCGAATGGAAGCAACGGCGCAGCGTCGTTCAGGAAGATCGTGGCTGCGGACATCGCGAATTTCGCAGGAACGCCGACTGCCTATACCAGCGGCACATCAGCAACAGCATCATTCTATATCGACGGATCCGCGGGGACCCCCACTGTAAACCAGGCTATCCACAACCTCAGTTCGTTCATCATCTGTGCAGGTGTATGGCTTGTCATAGCAGAGGTGTGGTTCCACTCCAACTCAACTGGAAGGCGCGTTGTAAAGCTGGCAACGGGTGGAGCAGACATCGCCGCAGGTGAAGGACATGTCAGCGCGGCGGCGGTGAACGGAACCCAAACTCAAATACAGGTCACGAGGTACCTGTGCCCGACCGCATCGGCAACATACTACCTCAACTGCTTACAGAACAGTGGCGGGCAGCTTAACGCCTGCTACCGCATTACGGCTATAAGACTGGGCTAGGAACAGGAGGAAAACATGTTCAAGAGAGACGTTCTAATCGACGGGGCGGTCTACGGCTACCACGCGGTAGTGGCCGTAAGTCACTCACTTGGAGGTTCAACCCACGTGACCGTACGTTCGTACGTCGGCAACCCGAGCGCCGTCATGACGAGGACGAACGACCGCATCATCGCGTTCGACCTCGACGACACCATGACCATCGCGGCAGCGGAGGAGCGCGTCAAGGAGAACGCGCTCTACGAGGAGTACATCGACCCGGACGCGGCCATGGTCGAGGAGCTGTCGGGAATGCTCACCGACGAGCAAGCAGCCACGGTCCCGAGCATCTACCGCGAATGGCAGGTTGACACCGCCTACGCAGCCGGGGACCGCCGCCGCCACGACGGGAGCCTCTACAGGTGCCTGCAAGCCCACACGTCGCAGGAGGGATACGAGCCCGACGCCGCGCCGTCGCTGTGGGCCTGCATCCTGGCAGGGCAGGACGGCACCGACATCGGCGTGTGGGAGCAGCCCGACTCCACGAACCCGTACATGACGGGAGACAAGGTCCACTACCCGACGATGGACGACCCGGTCTACGAGTCCACCATCGACAACAACATCTGGTCGCCCGCGGACTACCCGCAGGGCTGGCAACTGGTTGAGGAGGCCGACTAATGGGAACGAACCTGCACTACCTGACATTCGACGAGGTCGGCATCACGGTGGCGGTTATAGCCGTCGCGATGGCGTTCGTGGTGCTGACGTGGAACGCCGTCAAGGCCATCCACGACTGGCGCCTGCTCGCTAAGAAGCCCACCGCCGAGAAGATGGCCGATCTGGAGGAGCGCGTGTCGCAGCTCGAGTGCTGCTGCACCGAGGTGCGCGGCAAGCTCCAGAACGACTGGGAGTTCCAGCAGGACGAGGTCGAGATGAACCGCCTGCTGCTGAAGTCCATCAAGCAGCTCCTCAAGCACAGCATCGACGGCAACGACACCAAGGGGCTGCTCGAGATGGAGAACGAGATCGACGGCTACCTGCTCGAGCACGCGAAGTAGGCGCGCCATGAGGAAGCCGACTTCGAGGTACAGCAAGTCCGTCGTGCTCCTGTGCATCGTGACCATCATCGCGTTCACCGTCACGTGCCTGGTGTTCTACTGGCACGAGAGAGAGGTGGACGCGGTGCTCATCGCGAGCTTCTTCGCGTGCTTCGGGCTTGAGTTCGGGAGCCTCGCGTTCGTGAAGCGCGGGGAGTACAAGTACGTGCCGGGCGAGACGGTCGGGCACGCAGAGAGAATCGAGGACGAGAATGAAAGCTAAACTCACAAGCCGCAAGTTCTGGCTCGCGTCAGCGGCGTTCCTAGCCGCGTTCGGAATGGGCGTGACGGGCATCATGCCGCCCGAGTGGTGCGGCGTCATCATGGCGGTGAGCACGGGCATCTACGCGGCGTGCGAGGCGTACGTCGACGGGGCCAACGCCAAGGCGTCCACCACCACGGTGGCGACCGTCATCGAGGCCAAGACGGGCGACAGGGACACCGTGCAGGCGTTCCTCGGCCAGAAGGAAGACCAATGATAACGGCGATGCACGCGTTCATGACCGTGTGGACGTTCGTGGGCACGTGCGTCCTGCTCGTGGTCTGCTACGACATCATGACGCGATGGCGGAGGCGATGACATGGCGGGCAGGGGACAGGTGGCGGCCGACATCCACAAGCGCATGGTGCAGGACGAGCGCTTCGGCTACTCATGGGAGGAGCGCTGGGGCGCGAAGCCCGAGAAGTGGACCGTCGACGGCGTTACGTTCAGCATCGACGTGGGGGACTACGACTGCGCGTCCAGCTCCATCACCGCATGGACCAAGGCGCTGACGGGCACCAAGTACGCCAACGCGCTGGAGGACGCCACGTACACGGGCGACATGCGCGAGGTGTTCGTGGGGTCGGGGCTCTTCGAGTGGAAGCCCATGAGCTTCATCGCGAGTCCCGGAGACCTCTACCTCAACGAGGAGAACCACGTCGCCATCTGCCAGCGGCAGGTGCCCGACGAGCTCTCCGAGTTCAGCTGGGGCGACAACGGCGCGTACGGCAACAAGCGCGGCGACCAGTCGGGCTTCGAGTCGAGGGTCAACCCCTACTACGACTACGGCAAGACGGGCTGGGACGGCATCCTCCACTACAACGGCAAGGCCGACGCGAAGTCGTCCAAGGTCTCGGTGCCGAAGGAGTCCAACTCCAGGAAGCTCTACGGGATCGACGTTTCGAGCAACCAGCCAGCGGACATCGTGACCAAGGTCGCCAACTACTTCGCCATCGTGAAGATGTCGGGCAACCCGCAGACCGACGCGGAGGGCCGCCCGCTCGCGTGGAACTACGTGAACCCGTTCGCGAGGCAGCAGGCCGACGCCGCCGCGAAAAGGCACGGGCTCGTGGGCTTCTATCACTTCGGCTGGGGCAAGCAGGCGGCGGTGGAGGCGGAGTTCTTCGTCAAGAAGGTGAAGGCGCTCGGGTACCTCGGCAAGGCGATGCTCGTCCTGGACTACGAGGCCGACGCGTTGGAGCGGGGCCAGACGTGGGTCAAGAAGTTCTGCGACAAGGTCGAGGAGCTGGCTGGCTACGGCCCAGTGGTCTACGCGAGCGGCTCGGTGGTGATGGACCAGAACCTCTTCTCGCTCAAGCGCCCGATATGGTGCGCCAGTTACCCGAAGAGCTACCAGCCCATCAGCGGCTACGACACCTCGGGCATGAGCATCTACCCGGGCTGCGAGGGCTCGGTCATGTGGCAGTACACCTCCGAGGGCTACCTCAAGGGCTACGACGACGGGCTGGACTGCAACGTGTTCTTCGGGACCGCCGCCGACTTCAAGGCGCTTATGGGGCCGCAGGCCGTGAAGGGCAGGCTCTACAAGGTCGTGAAGGCGGTCTACGTGAGGACCGAGCGGAAGATGGACGCGAAGAACCGTGTCGGCCAGCTCAAGAAGGGCGACAAGGTACGCCTGTCCATGGTCAAGAAGGCTTCCAGCGGCATCACGTGGGGCCACATCACGGAGGGCATGTACAAGGGCCGAGTGATAGCCGTGGACTACAAGGGCGACGTGCGGGCCGTGCGGGCGTGATATAATGAGGTGACTCCCCGCAGGGAGCTGGCGAGCTTGCCGCCCGAAACGCAAGCCCTCTTGGACGGCTGCGGTAACGTCCATGCACGGTGAGTGCTCGCCACCAGAAAGCATGCGGGCTTCAGAAACGTACAGGCGCGCTCGCCCTGCCGATAGCGGGTAGCGTTGCGCGTTTGGTTCGAGCGGGGTTGGCGGTGACCCGCGTCCCTCATCGCCATGCCTACCCGCCCAGCGCGGGAAAGGTTGCGAGGCCGTCACTCGGAGGCGTCCTCAGAACGTGCCCAGCACGCTTGCGAGAGCAGCGCACCAGGCTGGGCCAGTCACCTACCCGCGGGCCTTCGGGTGGCCGTGGGAACGCCCTCTCGGCTTCGGTCGGGAAGGCGCTTTTTGTCACGTTTTTGTCACGCAAGCCCGTTTTCGCCATGTTACATCGTGCTACATCTCAGGGCGCATCAGGGAGCCTCAGAGCGCCTCGTGCTGCGAAAACGCCGAAACCGTAAGCGCGTGACCTGGGCTTTTAGAACATGTGTTACAACTCATAATCCCTTGGTTGCAGGTTCGAGTCCTGCTGGGCCCACCACATCTGACCTGGTAAAACGCTCAATTGTTGGGCGTTTTTCTCATGAATGTCGTGTTACAAAATGCTACTAACGGCGTCGCCGAGCATCCGCGCGTTTGCCATGTGCGCGGGAACGTTCGCGGCAAAGTAGTGCGCGTAGTCCACCTTCAAGTTAGTGTGGCCGAGCGACTTCGATATGAGCGAGTCGGAGGCCCCGAGGCCCTGCATGATGGTAGCGTAGCTGTTGCGCAAATTGCGCATGGGTACGTACTTCGCGTCCTTACCCTTCATGAGGTTGTGGTACCCGCGGCTTATCTTGTCGGGCGCCATCCTGTTGCCGTTCGCGTCAGGTACGAGCGGGCCGGATCCCGACAGCTCGAGGAGGCGCGAGGCCGCCCAGCCGCCGAAGAACACGGTGCGCGTGGACTCCGGGGTCTTTGTCGGCCCCTCGTGGACCTTCCCAGCGACTTCGGTGAGGGCCTTGTCCACCCTGCACGAGCACATGTCAATGCCGAACTCGAAGTCCTCCCAGTACAGCGCGCACGCTTCCTCGCGGCGCAAGCCGCCGAAGAGCATCACCAGCAGCACGGGCTCGTAGGGAGACCCGGCAACCGCCTCGGTCCACGCCTCTAGGTCGTCCAGGAGCAGTATCTCGGGCTGGTACGCCTCCATGCGCTTGAGGCGGATGCGGCGCGTCATGGGGTTGGACTCGACCAGCTCGTCGCGGTACGCCTCGTTGTACATCTGGCGCAGGAGCTTGAACGCGTTGCGCTGCTCTCCCGGCCTCTCTATGGTGAGTATAGCGTGCTCTATGTCGCGCGCCTTCAGGTCTGACATCTTGCGGTCGCCGAGCATCGGCTCAACGAGCCTGGTCCACGCCCTCCTGTAGCCAGCCTGCGTAGACGGGGCCAAGGACACAAGCGTCGGCTCGTAGAACACGCGCCAGTACTCGCCGAGCGTGAGGTCGCAATCGTCGAGCTTTCCAGTATCTAGCTTCATCCGCGCGAGCACGGCCTCGGCCTCGGAGCGTGGACCGCGGACCACCTTCGACGGACGGCTACGGCTGCCGTCCGGCTTCGGCCTGCCCTCGATGCTAACGCGGTAAAGGTCCTTGCCGAGCCGTTGGATGGAGCCGAGTGCTGAACGCGTCATAGTGCGATCACCTACTTATATCTATATGTTCGACATTGCCTTGGCCGTAGCCTCGATGGCGGCGCGGCCCTCGTATCCGCTGCTCCTGTACCACTCCACGATCAATCTTTCCTTTTTGGTCAGGACGATTTCGTCGTCATCGTCCTTGCTGCTCGGGTAGAAGGTGGATATGTCAACCCCGAATATCTCGCAGAGCTCTACAAGGGTGTCAGCGTCAGGGGTTGTTCTGCCCTTCTCCCAAGAAGACACGGTCCCCTTGTTCTTCGCGACCTCGAACATGTCGCCAAGCTCTTCCTGGCTCCATTTTCGCTGCTCGCGCAGTTCCTTGATTCTCGTCGCGATGTGATACCTGACCTTCGACATCGACTCCATGTCGTCACCTCCTGAACTGTAAGAAGATTATATACAAAATGTAGTCATAGAGAAATACAAAATGTAGAGTTTATGAATTGTAGACCAACAGTTAACAAACTGTGGTCTAATACAACCGTCAGGTCAACAAAACATAGACTCAAGGACTACAAAAGCATGACACGAGACGAAGCAATCGTTGACGCAATCAAGAAGCGTATCGACGAACTCCCCATTAACAAGACCAAGCTCGCGAAGCAAATAGGGCTCTCTTACACGCTCTTGCGCCGCACCTTGGATGGAGAACGCCGTCTCAAAGGCGACGAGCTCGTGCAGCTCTGCGAAATCCTCAACCTCAAGCTGGAGGATTTCTCGACCGACAAGTAACAACCGTCCTGGGACGACGTAAAACTCATCCAGTTAGTTCCATTTTGACGGCGCCCGCCGCAACACCCCCCTTAAACGCGGCGGGCGTCGGCTAGGGCGGAGGGGGCAAGTAAAAGCGATTTGTTGCCCGCATGTGTTCATCCCCTCCGCCTTAACCGACGCCCCAAAGGCGCAACGAACATTGAAAAAACCGCCCCCGAAAAAACGAGCGTTCCTACCAGGCTTTTCGCCCGGTCCAGCTGGAGAAGTAAACGGCGACGCGCGTCCCGTCAAGGATGAGGGCCAGTCTAGGGTGGCATCCAATATCGAAGAAACACGAGCGCCGTCCGACATGGGCGCACAGATTACGCGATTTTCGACTACTTTCCGCGTGGTGTCCTCTGGCGTGGAGATGCGTTTTCCACTTCCTTCGCGCCTCTCCCGAAGTGCAAGGACGCTGGCTGCGCCCGTATCGGGCGGCGCTCTCGGATAGACAGGAGAAGAAAGGTGGGCGTAGCGACAACGCCGAAGGCTCTGGCGAAAGACCTGGGCAAGAGCGTGGACAAGCTCTACCGATGGGCAAATCGGAAGAACGACCCGCTGCCCATACGCTACGTAGTAGAGGAAGACGGAACCCCGGAACGTTACGGAGCCATCCTGAACCGCGAATTTGAGGAGTGGTTCATCAAGAACAGCGTGCTCATGAACGAGAGGAACGGGAATGGCTAGGAAAAGAGCGGCGCCGCCGTTGGTGGGACAGCGCGGCGCCAGGCCGTCTCTGGTCAAGCGAGACGACGAGAGTATACCACACGACGAATGGGAGCGCGGGACGCGCTGGGCGGCAATCGCCCTCATGGCGATGTTCGCGTTCCTGAGCTTAGGAGCCACCTTGTGGAACTGGTAAAGAATAAAGGAGAATAACCATGGCAGAAGAGAAAAACAGCTACGCGAAAAGCACGACGTTGTACGACCACCAGAACGTTGTAAGCAAATTCCAAGACGACATGTTCGACCTCATCAAGGACGCATTAACGAAAAGGCACCTGTCGATGAACGAGGTGATGGGGTCGACAATCTGCGTGTTGCTCACGACGTACTCGGTCATAACCGAAAAATTCGACTCCGAGATAAAGTCCTGCGACCCGCTCCTCGAGCTGCTCAAGCTCATCTATAGCAAGGACTAGCGCCATGGCTGGCGGCAACGACGCGTACCCGCCGAACAAGCTCAGGAACAGCTGGCTGTGCGGGATGTGCGGGACCGAAATCGACTGGCCGCTCGAGGCGAGGTACTGCTACTCGTGCGGCCACGAGATTGACTGGGACGAGGTCCTGCACCCAGCTGAACCTGAACCAGAGACGAGGTGGGAGCGATAAGCGCAACTAAACAAAACTACGAGATAGGAGAAACATGGCATACACGATTACACGCGGAACGCGGGCGAAGCCTGTGAAAGCGGTACTCTACGGAGTCGAGGGCGTCGGCAAGACGACGTTCGCGTCGAAATGGCCTGGTGCGGTGTTCATCGACGTGGAGGACGGCTCCGGCCACTACGATGTGGCACGACTCCCGAAACCGAACGAATGGCTCGGGTTGCTTGCCGAGATCGAAGCGGCGGCGAAGATGCCCGAAATCGGAACTCTCGTCATCGACACGATTGACGCAGCCGAAGCGCTCTGCGTCACACACGTGCTCACCGTCAAGAAATGGCGTGGCATCGAGGACGCTGGCTACGGCAAAGGATACACGTACCTCGCTGAGGAGTTCGCCAAGTTACTGACCGCGCTCGACAAGGTAGTCGAAGCTGGCAAGAACGTGCTCATCGTGGCCCACGCGCAGATAAAGCGCTTCGCCGCACCGGACGAGATGGGCGAGTACGACCGCTGGGAGCTGAAGCTCCAGAAAAAGGACGCCCCGCTCGTCAAAGAATGGTGCGACTTGCTGCTGTTCGCAAACTTCAAAAACGACGTAATGGTCTCTAGCGACGGAAAGAAAGTCAAGGCCACTGGCGGCAAGCGCCGCACGATGTACGCGAACCACACGGCAGCCTACGACGCGAAGAACCGCCTGGAGCTTCCTGACGAGCTGGCCTTCGAGTTCGACGCCATCTCCGAGAAGATTCCAGCCACGACGACTGCGGCACCGCAGCAAAACGACGAACAGCCGAAAGCCGAACCTAAGCCGCAAACCGAGACACAGCAGAACACAGAAAAGAAACCTTCGTACGAGGAGATGGATACGTTCGTGAAAGAGGTAGCGAACGGAAACATGAACGCGAAGTTACCCGAGTTCGAAGAGGTCACCGAGCCAGAGATATTACAGCTCCACCAGCTTATGGCCGATTACGAAGTAAACGAGGCCCAGCTTCGCGACGCGGTCGGCTCACGCAAGAACAATCCGTACACGGTTGATACGCCGATAAGCGACTACAGCATCGAGTTCGTGCGCAACACGCTGCTCAAGCACTGGGAGAAGATCGTCGAGACCATCAATAAAAGGTCGCTGTATAGCGAAGACATACCGTTCTAAGGAGGACAGATGGCAAACGAGGAATACGAGGTTTTAGACTGGGACGTTGAGCTGACCGAAGAAGATGATTCAAGCGGTTTCAAGTTGCTCGACGAGGGTTATTACCCTTTCAAGGTTATCGGGGCAAAGAGGACGTTCACGAACGGCAAGACCACCTATCCGTGCGTCGACCTCTCGCTCAAGGTTGGTATAGGCCCCGACTCCACGACTGTGACCGACCGTATTGCGATGCACTCGGGAATGAAATGGAAGATAGCCCAGCTCGCGGTGTGCCTTGGAGTCCGCAAGCACGGTGAGAGGAAGACGTTCAACCCATCCGAATGTGTTGGCATGACGGGGTGGGTAGAGATTGACCATCGCGAGTTCGAGTACACACGCGGCGATAAAGCAGGCGACACCGGCCTCGCGAATAACGTGGCACGATACATCGACCCCGACGACGCTCCTGTGGACGGCAAGCCGGTCATCAAGTCGGACGGCGGTGAGTCCGCCGAAGACGAATGGTAAAGCTGAGGGGATACCAAGAACAAGCCACTGATGCCGTGCGGGACGAGTGGGCGTCTGGAAACAAGTCCACGCTGCTCGTCCTCGCAACAGGCACTGGTAAGACAGTTATTTTCAGCGATATAGCGCGACGCACAATCGAGAACGGAAACAACGTGCTCGTGTTGGCGCATCGCGGCGAGCTGATAGACCAAGCCGCCGGGAAGCTCGCCCAGATGTGCGGTATGCCAGTCGAAATTGAAAAAGCAGAACAGCACTACGGTGACGTGGCGAGTCGCGTTGGCGGTAGCTTGCCGATATGCGTCGCCAGCGTGCAAACATTACAGGGGGACAGGCTCGACGCATTCCCTCTCGAATCATTCAAGCTAATCATAGTGGATGAGGCGCATCACGCGGTCGCAGACTCGTACAGGCGCATCATAGACCGTCACAAAGATGCTGGAGGGTACCTGCTCGGCGTGACCGCGACAGCCGACCGTGCTGACAGGCGCGGACTGTCTGAGGTTTTCAACTCAATAGCCTACGAGTACCCACTAGCACAAGCCGTCGCCGACGGGTACCTCGTGCCAATAACGGCGAAGTGCATTCCCTTGAAAATCGACCTGAGAGCCGTGAAGGTATCCCACGGCGATTATCAGGCAAACGATTTAGGAAACGCTCTTGACCCCTACCTGCCCGAAATAGCAAAAGTCATGGCCGATGAGTGTGACGGAAGGAAAACGGTGTGCTTCCTCCCGCTCGTCGCAACTGCCGAGAAGATGGCCCACGAGCTGAACAAGTCTGGGCTGAGGGCTATAGCTGTCAGCGGATATGACACGCAGGAAGAGCGAGAGCTCAGAAAACGTATGTTCCACGACGGAGAGTACGACGTGCTGTGCAACTCAATGCTGTTCACCGAAGGGTGGGACGAACCAGCAGTCGATTGCGTCACGGTGCTCAGGCCCACGAAGTCGCGGAGCCTTTACTGCCAGATGGTCGGGCGTGGAACCCGTCTGTCTCCAGGCAAAGACCACTTGCTGCTGCTCGACTTTCTCTGGATGACCGAGAAGCACGACCTGGCGCGTCCTGCGTCACTGCTCGGCAAGGAGCCACGCGTTGCGCAGATAATGGCCGAAAAGCTCGAGGATGGCGATGAGTGGGACCTCGAGCTTCTTGCTGAAGAATCAGAAAACGACGCGAAACGCGAGCGAGAAGAAGCTCTTGCGCGAGAGCTCGAGAAGCAGCGCAAGAAAAAGAAGAAGCTCGTCGACCCCCTCCAGTTTGCGGCGTCAATCCAAGACCTGGACCTCGAGAACTACGTGCCAACGATGCTCTGGGAATACGGAGACATGACAGAACGGCAGAAGACCACCATCGAACGGTTCGGGGTCGATCCGGATGGCATCGAGACCGCAGGGCAAGCGTCGGCATTTATAGACGCACTCATGCGCAGGGCCGACAACGGACTTGCGACGGCAAAGCAAATACGCTGCCTCGAGCGCCACGGGTTCAAGAACGTTGGGACGTGGCCGTTTGAAGCCGCCAATACGATGATAGCCAAACTCGCTGCATGCGGTTGGCAGGCATGGCGGCTCAGGAAGCTCGGAATCAAACCAGAAACATACAACCCGAGGGAGGTGGCATAACATGGAGAAGGGATACGACCTGCTCGAAGCTCTCAAGCACATCCCGCCGGACGTTCACTACGACGAGCACCTGGCCGTCGGGCAGGCGCTCCACCACGAGGGCTACGGCGTCGATGTGTGGCGAGACTGGACGGCTGGATGCACACAGAAGGACCACGCGAAACGGCTGAAGGAGGTCGACTACAAGTGGGGCTCATTCGGAAACAACGTCGGCGCGTCCGTCACCGGCGGCACTATCGTCAAGCTAGCGCGCGACTACGGATGGGTACCAGGCGGCTCGCAGAAGGTTTACGAAATTCTTCCGTGGGACGTGATGCTTGGCGCCGACGACGACGAGCCCG
>Ga0310690_10001482_pt1 | contig 41501 bp, 69 predicted proteins | sample AusTroGonzalo_MG_2_FD_207661 | JGI IMG/M metagenome (GOLD analysis project Ga0310690, IMG submission 207661) | Bovine rumen microbial communities from tropical cattle in Woodstock, Queensland, Australia - Gonzalo_04 (v2) (version 2) | ecosystem: Host-associated > Mammals > Digestive system >... | reverse complement strand
ATATTTTACACCAATAGAATTATGTAAAATAGATACTTATCAAGATAAAATTGATAAAAGTACAGGTAAGAACTTATTTGATAAAGACACAATTTCAATAGCAAAACAAGTAAATATTAACACAATCACACAATTGAGTTCAGGAATTAAAATAAATTATTCTAATGTATCAAGTGGTTGCTATGTAGCATATAATCTAGGAACATACGACAAATGGTTTGGTAAAACAATTAATTTTAGTTCAAATGTAGTAAATAACACATCAAGGTCAAGTGGTTTATATTTATGGTGTGCAGACGATACTAACTTATCGCCATTAACAGTATTAAAGGAAACATATAATACAGGAACAAGTTTTACATTAAGTGATAATTATACATTTAATGATAGTTCGTTAAAAAGCAAAATAGTTGTATTGGTATTATATAAACGAGGAACAACAGCAGTAACAACAAGCGATTATACTGAATTTAATAATTTACAAATCGAGCAAAACACACAAGCCACTGAATACGAGCCTTATGGAACAAATTGGTACATAAAGAAAGCAATAAAGAAAATAGATATGTCTACTATTACAACTTGGGGTAAAGCAACCGATGGTAATTTCTATTCAACAAATTTTGCTAGTACATATAATATAAGCATAGACACTTTATTATCAAATATTTTTACATATAGTGAAAGTACATGGAGTGGTAGTGGCAATTTTGGAATAACATCAACAGGTAATTTATGGATTACAACAGGCGATGCAACGCTAACTGATGCAAACAATGTACCTACATGGTTATCAAATAAAAATGCTGTTATGTATGGAATATTAGCAACACCAACATATACAGAGATTACTGATAGTGATTTAATTGGGGAATTGGAAGATATTGAATTACTAGAAGGTATGAATAATATTGATGTAGATAGTCCAAACTTAAATGCTTATTTACATATAAAGTATATTAATGAAATTGATACTATTGATGAAGATTATTTAAAAAATATTAATGTTACATTTAAAGAAAAATATGGTCCAGTCAATTCAGTAGTGTTAAGTAGAAGTTTAGAAACTGACAATGTATATTTAAGAAACGAAACAAGTGTGGCTACAAATGGTTTATGCGAGGTAAAAATAAAAGATAATCAAATAATGAATTTTAATGATAGGAGCGAATATCTACCTGATATTTTAGAAAAATTAAATGGTTTAAAATATTATGCCAATGATTTTGATAGTAATGGTATTCTTTACTATGAATTCTATGATATATATAACGTAAGCATAGAAAACAAAAAATATAAATGTTTATTGTTAAATGACGAAATAACAATTGAAAGTGGTTTATCAGAAACAATATACACACAAAAACCAGATACAAGTGTTTCGGATTACGAAAAAGCTAGTAAAGACGATACAAAGGCAACATTAGAATTAGATAAAATAAACTCAAGACTTAAGGTTGTTGCAAAAAAAATAACATTAACTACAAGTGATGATGGCAATAGTGCTGGCATTGTAATTCAAGCCTTTAATGAAAATGATGAAAAAATTAGTGAAGCAAGTGGTACTATCGAAATGAGTGGTAAAGTATCGTTTACGGACTTAAGTACAAGCAATCCTACAACAACAATAATAAATGGCGACAATATAACAACAGGTGTTATAAAATCTAGTAACTATGTTGCCAATACAAGTGGTACAAAAATTGATTTAAGCGATGGTACAATAGATAGTAAGAATTTTAAATTAGATGCAACAGGTCAAGTGACAGCAACAAATGTTACATTGACAGGTGGAGAAATTAAATCATCTAACTATGTATCAGGCTCAACAGGTACAAAAATAAATTTAAACGATGGTAGTATTGATAGTAGATATTTTAAAGTAAGTTCAACTGGGCAAATAACTTCAACCGGTGGTACTATTGGTGGTTGGACGATAGACAGTAGTAATGGCTTTACTGGTGGAACTAACATATCTTTATATAAAGATGGACGTATGTCTTTAAAAAAGAATGGTTGGTTAAATGCAGGAGATACTGGATACTGGTTATTAGGCAACGGAACATCTTATAAGGCGTTACTTGGAGATGATTATTCTTTTGGTAACAACATAACGAGTGCCTTAACGGTATCAATTAAAAGAGGTAGTGATGGAGAAGTAATTTCGGAAACAGGAACTGCTGGTGTAATTACTACAAATGGAAGTTTAGTGTTGGGTGCTAAAAGTGAATTAATGGCTTTGTCTGCACAAAATATGAATATATATACAACACAAAATATGGCGTTTTGCGTAGATGGGACATTAAATTATAGAGTTTCTTCTCTATATATGAATGGCAGAGAAGGACGCACAATTACAATAATATATAGAAATAGTAACAATCAAAATAGAGATTTATATTTTGAAAATGGTATATTGGTAGGATACACATAGGAGGTAATAATTATGGAAAAACCATTTACATTAAGAATTAAAGATATTGAAAGTAAAATTATTGAAATTTTAAATGAGGAAAATCTTCCATTTTATATTTCAAAAATAATCATAAAGAATATTTTTGATGATATTCATAGAGCAGATGTTGAAGAAATAAGCAAATATGAGCAAGAATTAGAAAAAGAATTTAAAGAAAGCGAAAATAAATAACTATGTTTATATTAGGATTTATGCTCGGTGGAATAATGGGCTTTATCATTCTTGCTATATTCCAAATAAACAAAGAAGAAAAGTAGTAATTTTACTACTTTCTTTTTTTATGATATAATAATATAAAGGAGGTATGCTTATGTGGAAAATAGTTGTTGGGTTAGTAAGCCTTATGTTAGCAAATATATTGTTAGGTGCAAGTTACGCAACATTAAAAAAAGAATTCAATTGGGAAAAATTTTGGAATGGTTTTGCCAAATTTATGTTTATTGTTGTGGCTATATGCTTAATGTATTTATGTAGTTATCTTAATCCTGACATTATGGTAGCAAATATAAATGGACAAGAAGTTAATTTAATAAGTGGTATGGAAGTAATATTTATTGCTGGTATTGTTTTCTATGGTTATCAAGATTTAGTTAAATTAAAAGATTTATTACAGTTAAAGCTAGAAATAAAGGAGGAAGAATAATGAAAGCTATTGAAAAGGTATTTAAAGAATATAATGACTATTATATTACCGATAAATTTGGACCTCGTGAGCCAATAAAAACGCCATCAGGCACAACAAGTTCATTTCATAAAGGAGTAGATTATGGCACACATTCAAAACCATATAATCAATATGCTGTTGAAGATGGTGTAGTATTGGAAGCAAGTACAAACAATTCATGTGGTAATTATGTTTGGATTGAATATCCAAGATTAAATTTAAAGATGTGTCATTATCATTTAAAGGAATTTTATGTTAAAAAAGGACAAAAAGTAGATAACAACACATTAATAGGTATAACAGGTAAAACTGGTATGGCAACAGGTGTTCATTTACATTTAGGAATATTTGATTATGCTAAAAATGATTATATTGACCCAGAAGAATATAATTATGTTGAATATCAACCTGCCGAATTAAAATATAATATTGGCGATAAAGTTATTGTTAATGGTGTGCTATATGAAAATTGCTATGGTGGTAAGACTGGTAAAACAGTCACTGACAAACACACAATTATTACTAGAAAAATTGATGATAGACCAGTTCCTTATCCATACAATACAAGTGGAGATATAGGTTGGGTATCAGAAGATGAACTTTCTCCAGAAGAAGAACCAGTAACTGACTATAAGAAACTTTATGAAAAAGAACTTTTAATTAATAAAGATTTAAAATTACAAATTGAACAATTAGAAGAAATAAATAAAGAATTAAAAAATCGTATTTATACAGCAACTGATATTTTAACAAAATAAGCCAATTTAAGACACGAAACACGAAAGTAGTAGAATTATACTACTTTTTGTTTTTCATTGAAATTTGACCGATAGAATTAAAAAATATGACTATATTAATGTGCTTGTACAATAAATTTAAAAACTTTACATTTTTTAATAAAAAGTGTTGACATAGGTATTTTATTGTGATACAATAGTATTACAAGAAAGGAAAGAGAGGTATAAAAAATGTTTTATAGTGATGACCCAGTAAGAGATTGGGATAGATATTGTGACTATTTAGATAATATGAGCAACGAAGAAGAAAAGGATACAAGTGATTACGAGTATGACCGTTACAAAGATGCAATGTTAGAACAAGAGTATGAAGGGGCTGAATAAAGCCCTTCCCACAAGGGAGAAAGGAGAATATATGAAACAACTATATACAATAGTTAAAAACGAATTAAGAGAAAACGAAAATATTTGGATAAACTTAAAAAGCCAAGAAACAACTGATGAATGGTGGAAATTTGAGGAATTTACATTTGACCAATTATTTAATAATTATAGTGGCAAAGAAAAAGTTATAAAATTTTGGCACGAAGATGGTTTATGTATAATACTTAACTTATAATTTTTGAACAAGGAGGTTTAATATGTTAGAAGAACAAGAAAAACAATACTACGAAAACATAATAAAAGCATTACAGGATATAAGACAAGACATAAAAGAATTAAATGAAAGGTTGGATTTGAATGAAAAAAATTAAAGTATTAGCAATTATAACAATAGTTATATTAGTAATAATAGCGTTTGAAAATTGGGAAAATAAACAAATAGAGAAATGCGTAAATGCAGGAAACAGCAAAGAATTCTGCGAAGTTAAATTAGGTAATTAGGAGGTTAATTATGCAAGTAGAAACATTTAGGATTGATAATTTTACAAAAGAGGAAATGGAAAAATTTTTAGAAAAAGCTAATATTAGCAAATCAAATTTTATAAGAATTTGCATCATTGAAAAATTACAAAGAATAAATAATCAAGAAATAAAGGGGTAAATATGAAAAGGGAAGAATATTTAAAATTGCAAGGAATTAAAGAAGAATTAGAAAGACTAGAAATTTATACTGAAACTCACTCATTAAATGAAGCAAAAAGAAAAAGTATGGGTGATAAAATATATGAATTAAGGAATTTAAAAAGCAATTTAGAATTCAAAATAAAATTAAGTAATATGCTAGGAGGTAATCATGAAAAAATTAAATAAAATTATTAAGAAAATAAAAATATATATTAAAAATAAAGAAAAAATGGAAAAAGAAATCGAAGATTTAAAGAAGCAAATAGCCGATGATGAGGAAATAATTGATTTTATTATTTTTGAAAATAACAACCATAAAAATAGATATATTCAGGAACACAAAAAATATTTAGAGTTGTATAAAAAAGTACACGAAAAAGAAAAGAGTAAAACAAAATGCAAAAAATAAAAATATTATTATATGATATAATAAATGATAAAAAATTTTTTAAACATTTTGAAACTGAATACGAACGAGATAAATTTGTTGCAAGATTAAAATATTCTAAAAAACTTATGTTATTAAATGACTACAAAGACTATATAGATTAATTCAAAAAAATACTAAAAAAGTATTGAAAAAATATTTTGTTTGTAGTATAATAATATTAGTTAGGAGGTAGAAGAAATGGAAAAACAATACATTCATTTTCAAGTTGAAAAAGAATTAAAAAAACAGCTTGAAGAAGAAGCAAGACAAAAAGGGTTGTCATTAAATGCTTATATTAGAATGCTTTTAATAGAGAGAGGCAAATAATGACTAAAGAAGAATATCTAAAGGAGTTAAATAAGGCATTTGGTGATTTTAAATTTTTTGATAGTGACCATCATTATGAATATAAAGGCAAAAAAGTTGGAATATCAGTTACAAGACTTATTGAAGATTATGTAAATGAATTTGATGCTGAAGCGGTTGCTGAAAAGGTAGCCACTAAAGAAAACAAGACAATTCAAGAAGTATTAGCTGAATGGGAATATAAAAATAAATTTGCTTGTGAAAAAGGTAGCAATTGTCATGAATATGCACAAAGTTTATGGAGTAAAAAGCAATGGATACCAACAGGAATTATTAGAAGTGGAGATTTTATAACAGCAGTTGAAAAAATAAGAATACAAGCAAACAATTTTTATCAAGATTATAAAGATAGATTAGAACACCTTGCAGATGAATTTGTTGTAGGTTCTGATGAATATGATATAGCAAGTGCTATCGACCATTTATTTATAAATAAATTAACAGGTGGACTTGTATTAATTGATTACAAAACAAATAGTGATATTCACAAAAATGAAAAATATGCTAAAGATATGAAAATACCATTAAATCACTTAAAAGACTTCACATTAAATCATTACTACATTCAGCTATCAATTTACAAATACCTAGTAGAAAAATATACCAACTTAAAGATTGAAGATTTCTTTATAGTTTATATGAGTGAAAATATAGAGAATTACGAAATTATAGAAATACCTTATTTAAAAAAAGAAGTTAAATTAATATTGGAGAATAGGAGGGTAAAGAATATGAATAGCGTTCCAGTATTATTAATAGGACAATCAGGAAGTGGAAAATCAACAAGTTTAAGAAACTTTAAGAGTGATGAGGTTGCTGTTGTTAATGTTTTAGGCAAACCATTGCCATTTAAAACTGATATTAAAGCACCAAAGTTAGATGATTATAATGCAATATTAAAAGCTATTGCAGGAACTAAAAAGAAAACAATAGTTATAGATGATGCTAATTATCTTATAACTAATGAATTTATGAATAAATCAAGTGTTAAAGGCTTTGATAAATATAATGAAATGGGTAATAATTTCTTTAACCTTATCAATGGAATTAAAAATATTGAAGGTGGTAAGACAGTTTACTTAATAATGCACGAAGATACTGATGAAAGTGGAAACATCAAACCAAAAACAATTGGTAAGTTGTTAGATGAGAAAGTAAATATTCAAGGAATGTTTACAATTTGCATTCGTTCAATGTTTGATAATGGCAATTACATTTTTAGACTAAAAACAAATGGTCAAGATTGTGTTAAAACTCCATTTGGAATGTTTGAAAATGATACAATGGAAAATGATTTAAAAGCATTTGATAAAGTTGTTAGAGAATATTATGAATTAGACAAAATTGAAGATAAGAAGGAGGAAGAATAATGGAAGAATTATTAAATTTATATGCAACTAATGAATTAGAATTAAATGATATTGAAGAACAAATTAGTATTGCAATTAAACAATTACAAAATAGACAACAAGAATTACAAAATAAAAATGATGAAATTAGAGAACAAATAAAAAGTGCTATGGAAGAAAATGAAATAAAAAAATATGAAAATGATTATATTGCTATTACTTACGTAGCACCAACAACTAGAACAACAATTGATAGTGCATTACTAAAACAAAAATATGAAGATATTTATAAAGAATGTTCTAAAGTTAGTGAAGTTAAATCAAGCATTAGAATAAAAATTAAAGATATACCAACTGAAAAAGTTGATAATGAAGAAAATTTATTAGATATATAGGAGGAAAATAAATGGAAAAAATTAATGATTGGGAAAAAGTAGAGGCAAAAGGAATGGACGATTTTAAAGCATTGCCTATTGGAGCTTATGAATGCGTAATTAAAGAAGCAGAAGTACATAAAAATGAAGAAAATGGGAAAGAAACATTTAAAGTTGCGGTTGATATAGCAAGTGGTGAATATAAAGGTTATTATCAAAAAAGATATGACAACAATAATAACTCAAATAAAAAATGGGATAACAACGCAACAAGATATTTAGCTTTTCAAGGAGACAACACAGCCTATTTTAAAGGTTTTATAACTTGCGTTGAAAATTCAAATACAGGTTACAAATGGAATTGGGAAGAAAAGACATTAATTGGTAAAAAGATTTGTGGAGTATTCCAATATGAAGAATATGAAAAACAAGATGGAAGTAAAGCCGTTAAGGTTAGATTAAGTAAATTTAGAAGTTTAGATAAAATGAACGAAATTGAAGTAAGAGATAGTGTTAGATTATTGAGTGGTACATACATGAGCATTGATGACTATAACGAAAATAAAGAAGAAAGTTCTGCAAGTCCATTTGAAGATTTTGGCGATACAGTTGAAATTACTGACGATATTTTAGATTAATTTATAAAAATGTAAAGCAACTAAAAAAAGTTGCTTTTTTGTTGTAAAAATAGTTGACAACTAACAAAAAAATAGTGTATAATTAACTTAAGTATAGGAGGTAAAGGAAATGAGATATATATTGAAACAGGATGTTGACGTAGATTTTGGAATTGTTAAAGATTACGAAATCGCCGAAAGAATTGGAATTCATAAAGTTACATTGAGCAATATTCTTAATGGCAAAGTTTCTACAACAAAACCAATTGCGTTATATATTACCATTTTAAATGGCGGCAAAGAAAAAGATATTGAAAAATATTTCAAAAAAGTTAAATAGAAAGGGAAATATAATATGACTGAAAAAGAACTATTTTCAAAAGATACATTTATTGACCTTTTCAATTTAAACGAACTTGAAAGAACTGAACGAGAAGATGAATTGTTTATTGAAGCTAGAAAACTTGGAGTTGAAAAACGTTTTAAAGAAAGTTTAAAAAAATATCAATCAATTCTAAATAAAAAAATATCAATAGACAATGAGTTGGATTTACCATATTGTAAGTATGATATTAACAAATATAAAATGGGTAATTATACTTGCACTATTGATGGAATAACTGATAGATATAATACAAAGTTTAGTTATATTCCTGTTCTACCAGTTGAAAGATATATTAATGAAGATACTGGCAAAGAAAAGGTTAAGATTATATTTTACAAAGAAAATCAATGGAAAGAATTGATTGTAGATAAAAGTCAATTATCAATTAACCAAAAATTATTGCTATTAAGTGATGATGGGCTTGATGTTACAAGTGAAAATGTAAAATATTATATTAATTATTTCAACGAGATAATGAATATAAATAATATTAAAAAATTAGATAGTATTTCACACATTGGGTGGAAAGAAAATGACTTTGTTCCTTATGATAGTCATGGCATATTTGATGGTGCTGATGATTTTAAAAATATTTATAAATCAATTGGAAGCAAAGGAAATTATGAAAAATGGAAAGAATGCGTTGCCGAATTAAGAAAGCACAAAGTAATAAAGTTACTTATGGCTACAACTTTGGCTAGTCCACTACTAGAAAAATTGAATTTACAGCCATATATGGTTAATTTGTGGAGTTCTTTATCTGGAAATGGTAAAACTTTGAGCTGTATGGTTGCAATGTCAATTTGGGGTAATCCAGACATTGGGGCGTTAAGGCTATCAAGTAACAACACGCAAAATTATTATTCGGTTGTTGCAAGTTTTATGAGAAACTTTACTTGTTATTTTGATGAATTACAAATTGTTAAAAGGTCAAAATACCTAGATTTAGAAAGTTTAGTAATGGATTTATGTAATGGAACTGAAAAAGGTAGATTAAATAAAAACAGCCAAGCAAGAGAAGTTAAAGTTTGGTTTAATAACTTCTTATTTACAAGCAATGATAGATTAGTTAAGGAAAACGCTGGTGAACAAGTTTATAATAGAGTTATTGACTTGGAAATTGGTGAAAAAATTATTGAAAATGGTCAAGATATTGCAAAAATAATTAAGGAAAACTATGGATTTGCTGGTAAGGAATACATTAAATATATTCAAAGTATAGGTTTTGACGTTATATTTGAAAGATTTAAAAAAATATTAAGTCAAATACTTAAAGAAACACCTGCAACAGACAAACAAGCTAGTTCTTTAGCTAGTATATTATTAGCAAATGAATTAGCTAATGAATGTATATTCCACGATGATTATATTTTGCAAGTAGAAGATATTAAAGAATATGTAAATGATAAAAGTGAAATTAAGACCGCAATTAAAGCTCAAGAATATATTATTAGTATCATGAATGCTAATTATAAAAAATTTGAAGAATTTGGTTTTGGGGAATGTTGGGGAATTAAAGATGATTTTACTTGTACTATAAATGCTCAAATCTTATTTAGAGAGCTTGAAAAAGGTGGATATGAATTCAATACAGTAAAAAAAGATTGGGTTGATATGGGTTTCCTAGAATTAAATTCGCAAGGAAGATATATACACCAAACAACAGTTAGAAAAGAAAAAGGTAGTTTTATTAGATTAAATTTAAGTGCTGTAAATGGCGATAAAGATGATGAAAAATTAGAATAATGTAAGTTTAACTTACATCAAAATAACATAAAACTTACCAAAAAAATGTGAGTTTGCCCTTATAAAATAACAAAAACTTACAAACTTACATAATTTTGGTATATACACATATATATAGAAAAAAATATAAAAATATAAATTTTCTATATGTTGTGTATATAGAAAAAAATGTAAGTTTTGTAAGAACACTAATAAATATAAGGGTAAAACTATATAAAATATGTAAGTTTTATGCAAGTTTTATGTAAGTTTTATGTAAGTTTTTATATTATAGGAGGTATTTATGGATAAGTATAATGATTTAGAATTATCTATTTTAGGTTGTTTTTTAAGAAAACCCGAATTATTAGATACTACTAAATTAGAAGATAAACATTTTATAAAACATAAAAAGATATTTATATTTTTTAAAGCTGTTTATAAAAAATTTGGCTCATTAGATATTAATATTATGTATTCTATTTCTAAAAATAAATATAGAATAATAGAGTATATAATATGGATTACACAACATTATGGTTTTCCTAGTTTATATAATACTTATGAGCAACAACTTATTTATTTATATGATGAAAATAAAAAAAATAAATATATAATTGATAAAGTTTATGAATTAGCTAATGAATTATTTGTTAGAAATATAGAAGTTAGTGAATTCAGAAATAAAGTAGATAAGATATATGCAAATGCAGATGAAATGTTTAAGGAGCTATTATGAACAATTTAATAATTGTAGACACTCGTGAAAAAGGCAATAAGAAAATACTTGAATATTTTGATAAAGTTAATCAAGATTACATCATTTCAAAACTTGATGCAGGTGATTATATGCTTTATAAAAATTTTGACACAATTATAGACAAGAAAGACGGATTGCTTGAATTAAGTGGTAATCTTTGCAGAACTAGTGAACATGAGCGTATTAAAAGAGAAATAGCAAAAGCCAAAGAATTAGGTTGCAGCAACTTTATATTTCTTATACAAGATAACAAAATAAAATCTGCTGAAGATATTAAAAATTGGTCATCAGTTCATACAAAGGTTAAAGGTTCTACTTTATTAAAAATAATGGTAACTATGAAGAAAAAATATGATATTCGTTTTATTGTATGCCCTAAAAAAGACATGGGTAAAAAAATAATTGAATTATTATCAAAAAAGTATTGACAATAGTATTAAATAAGTATTATAATAGTATTAACAAGAGGAGGTATAAAATGAAAATAATAGATGAGTGGAAACCTATTAGAAATTTTGAAGGTTATTATATAAATCGTAATGGTGAAGTAAAAAGTACAAATACTTTTAAAGGTACAAAAGAAATTATTTTAAAAGGTTCTATTTCTAATAAAGGTTATAAAATAGTTAATCTTATGAATTGTGGAAAAGTGTATAGTAGAACAATACATAAGTTATTAGCACAAGCATTTATTCCTAACCCTAATAATTTACCTTGTATAAATCACAAAGATGGGAATAAGTTAAATAATTCATTAGACAATTTAGAATGGTGTGATTATGGTTATAACGAAAGTGAAGCATATAGATTAAAATTAAAAAGACCTAGATTAAAACCTAGAAAGATAAAACAATTAGATAAACATAGTGGTGAATTAATAAGAATATGGAATAGCAGTTATTCACCTTATTATGAATTAGGTTATAGTGCTAGTAATATAAATATGTGTTGTAATGGTAAAAGAAAAACTGCTAATGGTTATATATGGAGGTTTGTAGATGAAAACAATTCGTGTAATTGATTTATTAAATAAAATAGCAAATGGAGAAGAAGTGCCAAAAAAAATTAAATATAAAGATTTTATTTATGAATATTTTGAACAAGAAACTGTAATAGATTATAGATGTTATGATGAAAAAACTGAATTGTATGGTTATTTATCATCTTGTGTTGATTATGAAGCTTTTAATATTTTAGACAATGAAGTAGAAATCCTAGAAGAAGAAAAGAAAATACCTGAAAAATTAGATATTTATGATGAACTACAATCGTTACTTAAAGACAATAATATTGATGAACATAATTTACATAAAATGCTTAAAAAAATAGAATTAAAGCAAAATGAAATAATAGATTATCTTAAAAGCAAAGGAGATGAATAAGAGATGAAAGATTTAAAAATATTTACAAACAATATAGAACAAAGTGCTAAAGAACAAATAGACTTATTATTAGAACAAGAAGCATTTAAAAATTGTAAAGTAAGAATTATGCCTGATGTTCACGCAGGAGCAGGTTGTGTAATTGGTTTTACAGGTAATTTAGGCGATAAAGTAATACCAAATATAGTTGGTGTAGATATTGGTTGTGGAATGTTATGTGTTGAATTAGGTAATATTGATATTGATTTTGATAAATTAGATGAAATCATAAGGAAATATATACCTAGTGGAATGAATGTACATCAAGAAAATAAAAATGATGTTGATTTTAAAGATTTATATTGTTACAAAGAGTTAAAAAATAAAGATAATTGGTTAGAAAAGTCATTAGGAACTTTAGGTGGCGGTAATCATTTTATTGAAATTGATGCTGATGATGAAAATAATAAATATTTAGTTATTCATACAGGTTCAAGAAATTTAGGAAAACAAGTTGCTGAAATATATCAAAATAAAGCAATAGAATATTGTTCTTATAAAATGGAAATGCAAGAAGAAAAAAATAGAATAATTAAAGAATATAAAGAACAAGGCAAAGAAAAAGAAATACAACAAGCATTAATTGATATAAATAATAAATATAACGGCAAAACAAAACTACCTAAAGATTTGTGTTATTTGGAAGGTAAAGATAGAAAAGAATATTTACACGATATGAAAAAATGTCAAAATTTTGCTGTGGTAAATAGAAGTAGTATAGCAAACATTATTTTATACAATATGGGGTTTGGTGGCTTAGATAGTGTTCCATACTTTCAATGTATTCATAACTATATTAATTTTGAAGATAATATAGTTCGCAAAGGCGCAATATCCGCTAGAAAAGGTGAAAAAGTAATTATACCTATGAATATGAGAGATGGTTGCATTATAGGAATTGGGAAAGGCAATGAAGATTGGAATTATTCAGCACCACACGGAGCAGGAAGAACAATGTCAAGAAACATTGCAAGACAAACTTTAAATATGGAAGATTATAAAAATTCTATGAATGGTATTTATACAACATCAGTAAATGAAGAAACAATAGATGAAGCTCCTATGGTATATAAACCAATGGAAGAAATAATTGAACACATTAAAGATACTGTTGAGGTTGAAAAAATAATTAAACCAATATACAACTTTAAAGCAAGTGAATAATTTAGAAAGCGAAGTGAAATAATATGGAATTATGGATTAGAAGTCAAAAAGGCAATAAAAATATAATACAAAGTTTATCTAAAGTATCTAATGTATGGATATGTAATGCAAAACCGACTACTATTGAAGACCACGATGGACCATTAGGCGAATATAAATCAAGTGAAAGAGCATTAGAAGTGTTAAATGAGATACAAAGTATATTAATGCCTAAATGTATAATAAATTCAAAATCTATCAAATTAAGTAAGCCTTATGAGGAAAATGGTATGGTATTAATGGATTGTAATGCCGATGCACGATTAGAGCAGTTATCAACTTATGTATATGAAATGCCACAAGAATAGAAAGTCAGGTGTAAATAGATTTATGAATAAATATTTAATAGCAAATGTAGGCTGTGATGACCATACTGAATTTGTAATGGAATTAGATGATAAAGAATTACAAACTATTATTAGATTTTGTGATGAAAATAATAAAGTTGCCGATTATCAATGTAAACCAGAAATACATATATATAAATATGATGAAAGTAAAGAAGAATACTGGGAATATGGTGAAAAGCCTTTAAACAAAAATTATGAAGATTTTGAAAAGGAGAATAAATATGAGAAAATATAATGAAAAAATGATAATAAGAAATGGAAAAATGATTTATGCCATTAGTTTAAAAGATAAATCAAGCCAAGATAAACAAGATAGAAACTATGTTTTAATAGATGATGGTAAAGTATATTTTACTGATTGTTGGTATTCGGGTGCTGTTGAATTTGATTTTAATGATGAAGCACATAGAATTGCTAAAGAAATATTTGTATCTCAATTACAAGTAGATATAAAAAGAAGAATACTTGAATTAAAACAATTAGAAGAAATATTTGATAGTATTGATTTAAAAGAATGTATAAGTGATAGCATTGTAAATAATAGTAAAATACTTTTAGAATTAAAAAAAGAAGTAATAAAGGAAACTAAAGAGGAAGTAAATAATGCTATTAAAGAGCAAGTAAAACCTATTGCTAGAAAGAAACCTAAAATAGAAAGCAAAGGTGAGTAATAATGAATGTAGAAGAAATAATAGAATATTTAAAACACCATATACCAGTTATTATAAAAGATGGCAAAGGTTGGTGTAATGCTGACATAAGTTTAGAAAATGGCACATTAGTTGTTAAACCTGATTATAAAATGCCATTTGATGATTAAGGTAGGTGAGTAATAATGTTAAAGATAAAAGATAATGTAGATTTAAAAGAATTAGAAAAATATAATATTAAAAAAGGCTATTCTATGTTTAGTATGGACAATATATATGGGTATATTGATGATAGTAATAAAATATTTATTACAACTAGACCTTGGTGGAGTATGGACTATTATTACTTGTATGCAGATGGAGAAAATACATTATATGACCTAATACAAGCAGATTTAGTAGAAAATGTAAGTGATGAGTAAATGACAATAGATAAAACATATAATATACATAAAATAATAAATTGTAATTTTTCACATTTTAAAAGTAAATGGTTATGTAAACATAATAAACATAATTACGAATTGCACAACAAAATAGAAAATATACCTGTAATTACTAAAAAAACAGTGAAAGAAGAAATAATAGAAAATCATAAAATATGGAAAACATATTGGAAATGTAGATGTTGTGGAAAGGAAATAGAATTTTATGAATAATGAAATAAAAGAAACATTTGATATGCAAGAATTATTTAAAGAGTGGAAACAATTTTTATCTTGGTGTTATGAAAATAATGATAAAACGGTAGAAATACATAGAGATAAATTAAAATATACTATGGATTACATAACAAACCTAGAGAAAAAATATGAAAATGCTGTCGCCGATTATGAAATGGAAAAAGCCAAAAATAACATAATTGTTAAATTAGGCGATGAATATAAGTCAACAATAGATGATTTACAAAAGCATTGTTTAAATCAAAAAACAAAAATAACAAACCTAGAACAAGAAAATAAACAATATAAAGAATATGTAAAAGAATTAAAAGAAAGTTTAATGAATTATCATATTAAAAACAATAAATTAATAGAAAATGCTATACATAATGATAAAGTAGTAGATAAAGCAAGATGGAATGAAATGCTTTACAAATCAAGAATAGATAAAGCAATAGAATATATAAAAGAAAAAACAACTAATGAATATACAGGAGAAGAATTAGGTTATAGTGACAATATAGATTATGAACATTTATTAAACATCTTAACAGGTGGTGATGAATAAATGCAACATAGAACATTAAAAGAATATAAAGAAGAAGTATTTGATAAATTAGATGAACAAACTAAATTGGAATGGTTATATGAAATGAGTGAAAAGTTATGTAATATAGAAGAATATATATTAAAATTACAAGAAAATGATGATATAGAAATATGGAGAGAAAATGGTTATTGGGCTTATATATTACATTTAATAGGTGGTGATGAAGAATGATAAAAGTAAAATTAAATCAATTATCATTAAATGATGTTCTTTATGATGTAGGGGATAGATATGCTTGTCATCACGAACTTAAAGAAATTGTTATAAAATCATTAAAATTCGATACAACCCTATATATAAATGATTATTATAGATTATATTATAATGCAAATGAAGATTATTATTATAATTATGAATTGTTTTTTAGCAAAAAGAAAGCAACTAATGTAGTAAATGAATATATTAAACAGCAAAATAAAAGAAAAGAAAAATATGCAAAAGAAAAAGAAATTGAAGAAAAATATAAGCAACAAATTATAGATGATAAATTAGAAGAAAAATATGTTGGTAAACCTATTATGTTATATCGTGGTAAAGATGGTTGGATAAAAACAAAATGTAAAGAAGTGTGTGCTTGGGAAACAGGTATATATTTAGTTCCTGATTTCTATGGACACATTTGTAAACTATCTCGTGAAGGAAATACTTGGAAAATGTGGAGTGAATTAGAGGAATTAGAAGAAGAAAAGAAAAAGTTAGAAAAAAGAATAAAAGAATTGAAAAATAAGTAGGTGTTATATGGAAGAAGAATGGAAACCAATAAAAGATTATGAAAGTTTATATGAAATATCTAATTATGGAAATATAAAAAGTAAAGATAGAATAGTAAATGCTAAACATAATTCAAAAAGAATAGTTAAAGGCAGAAATATGTCTTTCTTTATAAATAAAAGTGGTTATTTAGAAGCAACATTATGTAAAAATAGTAAAAAGAAATTACATAGAGTTAATAGACTTGTGGCAGAAACTTTTATACCAAATTCAGAAAACAAGCCTTGTGTTAATCATAAAGATGGAAATAAATTGAATAACAATGTAAATAATTTAGAGTGGTGTACTTATAGTGAAAATTTGATACATGCATGGAAAAATGGGTTATGCAAACCTAGAAGAAAAACAAAAATAGGAGGTAAATAAATGAAAGAAATAACAAGAGCTATGTTACATATATACAAGCCATATAGTGATTTAGACTGGTTAAATTATAAAATAGTTAAGAAAGATTTAACATTTCATCACATTGTAAAACGAGTAGATGGTGGAAGAAAAGAAATATCAAATGGAGCTTTGCTCATGGATTTTGCACATAATTATTTACACATTATTGAAGATAGAGATAAACATATTTATGATTTATTAAATAAAGAGTTTATGATAATAAATAGACAATTACACGAGCCTGATATAGAACAAAGGGAAGCCATTGAGTTTATGCTACAAGATTTTGAATATCACAATGCAGATGAGCTTAATTCAAAAGGTAAGATTTTAATTAAAGAAAAGTATTTAAGGAGATGGTATTAAATGACTGAATTAGAAAATCTAATGTTACAAATAGAAATGGAAGATATTAATAATAAACTAGACTTTATTAGCAACGAATTAGACAATAATCCAACACCTTATGAAAGAGAACAATACAAACGTGCAACAAGAACATTAGAAATAAGATACAAACAATTAGAAAACAAATTATGGAAAGAGCAGGAAAACGAATGGAAAAAGACACGTTAATTAAAGTAAGGGATTATTTAACACACTTTTTAAGTAAAATGGATTTAGTTGAAACCGATAAAGTAGAATTAATGATTAATATCAACAAGTTTCTAGACCCTAACAAATATGAAGAAAATATTAATGTATTAAAAAAACATAAATAAATCCCACTTGCCTTTTTTAAGAACTTATGATATAATTATATCGTGATATGAATATGTCACAAACCCCTTTTTATTCTTTAGAAAAGGAACGAGTTCTTTCATTAATACCTCCTCGTTCTTTTTTTCTTGATTTTATAGTCGTACTATGATATAATTATATTGTAAAAAGGTAGGGGTACTATGAATTTAGAAATTAATCCAAGCTGGACTTTTAAAGAAACTGTTGCACATTTGAAGACGTTAAGAGAACAATATGAGGGTATCTTATCGTCTTTTTATTATCTTGAACTTCCAAGACTAGTTGAATTTAAAAGAAATGTGCGCAACTCATTTTATGCTTTGAATATTGAAGAATATGAAAAAGACAAAATATGGAATTACATGAACCACTTTGAATATTACTATGTTTTAAAAGGAATGGCTGATAGAAGAAAAAACTGAAAATAGACAAAAAACACTTTTAATGGTATAATTTATATTGAATTAAAGGAAAGTAGGTGATTGTATGCCTGTTAAAAAAGTTAAAGGTGGATACAAATATGGTAAAACTGGCAAAATTTATAAATCTCGTGCCAAAGCTGTTAAACAAGGTAGAGCAATTGCTATTTCTAAAAAGAAAAGAAGTAGGTGATATAAGTGGCAAGAATAGATGAATGGTTAGAACCTGAAAAGCTTATATTACTTGAAGGCTGGGCTAGAGATGGCTTAACAAAGGAACAAATAGCTCATAACATAGGAATTGGGAGAACCACTTTATTTGAATGGGAACAAAAAGAGCCGAACATAGCGAACATGATAAAAAAAGGCAAAGAAGTTGCCGATTATGAAGTAGAAAATGCTTTATATAAAAAATGTCTTGGCTATAACACTTTACTGAAAAAAACTTTTAAGTTAAAAAGAACCGAATATAGTGCAGATGGTAAAAAGATAAAAGAATATGAAGAACTTGTCGATGGATATGAAGAAACTCATATTCCTGCTGATACTACGGCGCAAATATTTTGGTTAAAGAACCGAAAGAAAGAACAATGGCGAGACAAGGTTGAATATTCAAATGTAAGTAGTGAAACAAATAATCAAATACAAAATATTGCTAATTTATTAAATAATCCTAAACCAAATAGGAGTGAAGAAGATGTACAATGAGTATGCTGATTTTTGCTTAAAACAAGCTGAATATATTAACAAATGTCAAACAAGCTGGCTTAACATCGCTCACGGTGGAAAACGTGGTGGTAAGAACGTAACAAACGGATTAGCCTTTTGCATAGCGTTAGAGAACCACCCTAACAAATTGCATTTAATAGCTGGTTATGATACATCTTCTGCAAAATTAAATATACTTGATTGTGATGGTTATGGTATATTGAATTATTTTTCAGGTAGATGTCATGAAGGCAAATATAAAAATCGTGAATGCTTATATGTTGACACAGCAACAGGTCAAAAGGTTTTGTTAATAAGTGGTGGTGGTAAAGCTAACTCTTATAAAACAATTAAAGGTAACACTTATGGTATGGCTTATGTAACCGAAGCCAATGAATGCCACCCAGACTTTTTAAAAGAAGTCGAAGATAGAACCATTTCTAGTGATGACAGAAAAATATTTCACGATTTGAACCCTAAATCACCAAAACATTGGTATTATGAAGATTATTTGAAATTTCACGAAGAACAGCAAAAAAACAATCCTGATTATGGATTTAATTATTGTGAATTTAATATTTTTGATAATCTATCAATAAGCAATGATAAGTTAAAAAAAATATTATCAACTTATGATAAGAATTCTATATGGTATAAAAGAGATATACTAGGTAAACGAGTAGCAAGTGAAAGCTTCTTATTTATGCCAATAATAGAAAACGAAAAAAAGTTTTATACTACTACACCAAATATAGGGTATATTTCAACAGGAATAGATTTTGGTGGAAATGGTTCGGCTCACTCATTTGTGACGTCTTCTATACCACGTTCTTATTATGGCATAGATGTATTAAGAAGTGACAGAACTGAAGTAGTAGATGATATACATACAAAATTAAAGCAATTAAAGGAAGCTTTTAAAAAGCACATTTTATTTGTTTTAAATAAATATGGTAAAATAGATATAATATGGGCAGACTGTGCTGAACAAATACTTATTAGTGCATTACAAGAGGTACTTGATGAGTTACATTTGCACATACCAATTAAAGATAGTTTAAAAACACCAATATCAAGCCGTATTTATGCTATTAATATGCTTCTTATGGTTGGTAAATTAAGATTTGTTGAAGGAGATACTCAAACCGTTGTAGAAGCATTGCAAGAAGCCGTACAAGACCCTGAAGCTGATGATGATAGATGGCTAGATGATGGAACAAGTGATATAGATAGTATAGATGGGTTTAATTATGGAGTTGAAAATTGGTATAAACAATTATTAAAATTAATAAATGGAGGGAATTAAAATGTTTAAAGATAAAGAATTGAAAGCAATTAAAATTGTTAATGCTGACACTGGAGAAATATTAGCAATAATTCAAAAAGATAATGATGTGATATGTAAAAACGAATATAATGTCATTTTAGATTATACTAAAGACGATGAAAAAACTATAACTGAAATAGATGGTAAGTTTTATGAATTAGCTTATGTTGAAAAGGAGGTAAAGGCAAATGAATGAAAATAGTGTTGTTATTAAATATTTAAAAAAATTAGGATATAATCCACAAATTGATTACTATTCAAATATTTCATATTGGAAAGAATGGTGGCAGAATAGTGTAAAAAAATTTCATGAATATCATGACCAAAATGGCGATAAAAGGGAAATGTTTAAGCTAGGAATGGCTAAACATGGTTGTGAAGATTGGGCTAGTATTCTTTACACAGAAAAAGATAGTATGACTTGTGATAACGATAAAAACCAAGAATATCTTGATAAACAATTAAGCGATTTAAAATTTGACGAGGTTATCCCTGAAAATATTGAAAATTCTTTTTGGAGCGGTACTTTAGGAACTATTGTAAGAGTTAAAAATGCTATTTTAGAAAATAAGGAATTAAAAGCCGATGAAAAAACAAAAATAAAACTAATAAATGTAACTGCTGATAAAATTATTCCATTAAGAATTGAAGATGGCGAAATTATAGATATTGCATTTGTATCTAAAACAACCAAAGAAAACAAAAATACTTATTATATTGAAATCCACCTTTTAAAAGAAGATGGATATACAATAAAAAACGTATATATTGACGAAGATGGCAACGAAACAAAAAAGGACGGAATTATTCCTGAATATCATACACATTCAAATATACCTTTGTTTTATTTGTTAAGTCCAAAAATTGTTAATAATTTAGAAAATAATAACGGTCTCGGAATTAGTGTTTATGCCAATGCAATAGACCAGTTAATGGGAACTGATATAGCATATCATAATTATGTTATGGACACAGTTTTAGGAGGCAAAAAAGTATTTTATAATAAATCACTTGTTAAATATAATACAAAAACAATAACTGATGAAAATACAGGTGAAACAATTACTCAAGAAATACCAGTTTATCCTGATGATATTACAAAACAACAATTCCAAGTTTTGGAAGGTGATTTAGACAGTGCAAATGAAGATACTTTAATTCACGAGTATAATCCAAACTTAAGAGTTGATGATAATGAAAAAAATATTAACCTTGCACTAAACCTTTTCTCATTTGAAATTGGTTTAGGTAAATCAAGATATAAATTTGAAAATGGTGCTGTTGTAACTGCAACTCAATATATTGGTGAAAATCAAGACTTGGTTTCTAATGCCAAAAAGCATCGTGGTGCATTAAATGATTATACTGTTGGAATTGCTAGGGCAATATTGTTATTAGGTAGAATATTATTTAATGCTGGTACTGATGAAAACGATAAAATAGCATTAACTAATAAAGATGGCTTCTTGGTAGATGACGAAACATTACAAGAACAATATAGGCAAGATTTTCAAGCAGGATTAATGAGTAAAGTTACTTATTTAATGAAAGCAAGAGGAATGACAGAAGAACAAGCCAAAAAAGAAATAGAAATGGCAAACAATGATAATCCGCAATATAAAGATATGTTTGGAAACAAAAACGAAGAATAGTAGGTGATAACCTATGATAACTGAAAATCAAATAGAACAAGTTATTGAAAGATTAATTGATAGAATAGAACAAGCCAATACCACGTTTTTAGAAAGTATTGGTTCTTCTATTAAAAAAATAAGTGAATTAACGCCAAGCCAAGCTCAACAACTGGCACAAATACTTAAATATGGTGGCAAATACGAAGATATAGTTAAACAAATTGCCAAATATACTAATTTAGACATTGCTGATATAGATAATATATTCTATAATTATGCAAAAAATGACCAATTATTCTACGAAAAGTTCTACAAGTATAAAGATATACCTTTTACACCTTTCGAGCAAAATATGGCATTAAAAACGCAAACTATGGCATTGTCTAATATAGTTAAAAATAAAATGTATGATTTTACACGTTCAAATGTGCTTGGTTATACTATAAATGGCAAATTTATGGGGTTAAGAGATGTTTACAATGAATTGCTAGATACTGCATTATTAAATGTAGGGCAAGGTAAAGAAACATTTGACCAAGCTATGAGTGGTATATTAAAACAAGTCGGTGGAAGTGGTTTAAGGACTATAAACTACGCTAGTGGTAGAAGTATGCGATTAGATAGTGCTATTAGAATGGAACTTAAAAGTGATTTGAGGGAATTACATAACGAAAATCAAAAAATTATTGGCGAAGAAATAGGTGCTGATGGTTATGAAATATCTGTTCACTCTAATCCGGCTATTGACCACGAAAAAGTACAAGGTAGACAATTTAGCATAGAAGAATATAAAAAGTTAAATAGTGGGCTTGAGGCAAAAGACTATAAGGGCAACACTTATACTTTAGACCATGACCATAAAAATGGCTATCGTCCTATTAGTGAAATGAATTGTTATCACTACATATTTAGCATTGTGTTAGGTGTTAGTGAACCTGAATATACAGATAAAGAACTTAAAGAAATAATTAAAAAAAATGATGATGGTTTTGAATTTGAAGGACAACACTATACTAATTATGAAGGCACACAAATGCAAAGAAATATTGAACGTGCCGTTAGAGAACAAAAAGATATTCAAATACTTGCCAAAGCAAGTGATAATAAGCCACTTATAGCAAAGTCACAAGAAAATATAAGAATTCTTACAAATAAGTATAAACAATTAAGTGAAATAAGTGGTTTACCTACTAAAGCACAAAGAATGAAAGTTAGTGGATATAAAAAAGTTGCAAAAAGTAAATTGATGTGATATAATATAATTGCATTAGCGAAAACTAATTGCATTTTCGAGTGTTACCATTGTAGGTAGCACATAGAGTAGATAATGCAAGTTGATTTAAACTCAACTGATAGAAAAGGCGTAGGCTTAAACCCTATGGTTCGTATCTTTTATCTATTCTATGTGGTGCTTATAATAGGCACTATTCAATCTCCTGTTTAGATATAGTTTACAGGGGTTGTCTATATCGTTTTTTTGTGTATATGTAGACGCTAACTACATATAGCACTATCTTTTATAGGTAGTGTACTGATGATATAAATAATCGACCTATTTACAATACTTTAGAAAAGAGAATAAGGTCTATCTCGAGAGTGTATCTTGTTTAGAGGTTCTAAAAGTAGGGAGGCTAGCGAGCCTAAAATGTGTAAATATATCATTAGTCCAGTGCTTATAAAATAGGCACTAATGTAAAACCTTTTGAAGCGCCACCACGCTTCTTTTTTTGTATTTTTATATTAAATATTAAAAAAGTATTAAAAAAGTATTGACATATTTTTTATAAAGTGCTAATATGTATATAGAAGGAGGAGAAAATAATGAAAAATGAAAAATTAAGAATGTTTGGCTTCATAGTAATTGCATTATTTATTGGTGCTTTAATTGGGCGTGTAAGTTACGCTAATGATTTAAAAAGAAAGGCTAAAAAACTTGAAAATCAAGTTATATATACTATAACAATTGACAATGAGTTTATTAATTTAAGACCTGAAATTGATTTGGATAGTGATGTAATTAAAAAAGTGTACAAAGGTGAACAATATAAGGCTGTTGAATATCACGAAGGTAATAGTTATAACTGGTATAAAGTTATATATGATGAAGGTCAAACAGGTTGGTTAGCAAGTGGCAAAAAAGAACCATGGGTTATTATTGAGAATAATTAGGAGGAATAAAATATGAGATTGTGGCATTATAAATTAATTCCAGTATTACCAAAAGATATGTTGGTAAGTCAATGGCGTGAGTGCATTGCTATTAAAAGACAATGGGAGAAAGGCACATTGAAACATAGGTTAGTTAGTTATGTTATGAAATACAGTAAAGAATATTTTATGAATTATGTTTCTAAAATTGATACTCAAATGACTATTAGAGGAATAAAACATCAAAATAAATATTATGATGAAATATTAGAGTTTTGTGAAGAAGATTTTGATAATTATGCAAAATATACAAATCCAATTTATTTTGAACACAACAATAGATACCTAAAACAATGTTATTATAACTTACAAGAAAAATATGATAGAGGCATTATTAGTGAAGAAGAATGGCAAAAAATAGAAAATATAATGAAATAATCATATAAAAAAGGCACAACTTGTCTTTTTTTTATTTTAATGATATAATTAAAATCAGTAAGGGTAATGGAAAGGTAATTATTATGGCAAAGGAAATTATTTTAAAGACTATTTTAACAATTGTTGGAATGGTTACAACTGGATTATTTGGTTACTTATCTGGAAAAGCCAAAGAATATAAAAAAACAATAGAAAGCAAAGAAGAAAATGAAAAAGTTCAAAATATGGCTTTGTTAATGCTATTACAAAGCAATTTAACAAATACTTTCTTTGTTTATAGTGAGATAGGGCAAATACCTGATTACATTTATAAAGGCTGGTTAAATTTATTAAAAATATATGAAAAACTTGGTGGAGATGATTACATTCATAAACTTGCCAAAAAAATAGAAACATGGAAAGTTATAAAAACTGACATATTAAAAAAATAAGGTGAAAAAATGAGTAGTGGAATTTTACAACTTGGTAATATTTTAGGGTGTATATTACAGCCAATATATTTATGCTTATTTATTATTTTTACCAAAAAATTAAGTAAAAAAAGAATGATTTTTATTATTTTAACAATAATGCAATATTTTATAATCCAAAACATAGCAAAATTTGATTTAAACATTAATGCTGACTTACTTTTTATTATTTTATTTTACTTAAATATAAAAGTTTTGTATGGTAAAAAAGGAAGAATAACAGATTTAATAACATATATAATATCATTTTTGCTGATGGGAATAGTAAATATGATATGTATTTTACTATTTGGAATTAAAATAATTACTATTATCATTGCTAATATTGTTTTAATTTTATTTATAATATTTATTAAAGAAAAACTTAATAACATAGAAAAATTTTACAATAAATTTTGGAATAAACATGATTTTAAATTTATAAAAAGTGTCACTATACGAGGCTTTAGTGCGACATTAACTATCATAACTTTTGTAATACTTCATTTTTGGATAACTTATGGAGTATTTATAGGAAGGAGGTAGTTATAATGTTTAACACTATGTGGGGTCTTTGCGACAGCGTTGAAGGAGAATAATTTATGAAAGATAAACTCAAGCGTATTTTATTTGAAAAATCAAATAATATATTTATATTGATTGCCAATGTTGTGATTAATATAACTTGGGTTTTTCTTTTGGGATTATTTATCAATAAATCTTTAATAAATACATTAGTGATTATCGTGGTTTGGTCTTTATCATTGATAATGGGTAAGGCTAAACACTATAAATCACCGTTAAAATGTTTTTTGATGCAAGTTCTATTTTTTAGTTCTCTATTTCTTTCAACATATATAAATATTTATGTTGCTTGTGTTTTTACAGTATATACAAAATTTTTGTTAAGTGGAAATGCAGATATTGAAGATGAAGAAGCTGAAATTGAAATAAGTCCAAGTTTTAAAGATTTGGTATTGTGGAAACCACAAAACGAAAGCGTGCATCAGCCTTTAATTGATTATTTAAAATATAATGCCATTACTGATGAATACCTAGAAGCCGAAAGATTATTAAAAGAAAAAGTTGATACCAAAACTTATTTAATATATAAAAGAAGATTTATAGACGGATATTCTTATGAAAGAATAGCAGAAGAATTTAATATGCCAAATCCTAGAATAAAGGAATGCCTAGATAAATGTTATTATTTTTTAATAGGAAGATTAAATATTTAAAAAAATATCATGGTCGTACTGACTATGTTTTTTTATTTGTAATAAAATATGTATAAAGGAGGTAAAAAAATGACATTTAGTAATAAAACACACTTGTTATATAATCTCCTTTTATTTATTTAAGGAGATGAAATAAATGTATAATAATCCCTATATTAACCCATATAATCAACAAGCAAATATTGATAGATTAAATGAGCAAATAAATAATTTGGAAAGAATGAAAGCACAAATGCAACAACCACAACCACAACCTACTAATCTAACGCAAAACTTTCAATTAGCCCCAACAAGTAGAGATGTAATAAGATACGCAACATCGCTTGAAGAAGTGCAAAGAGATATGGTTATAGGTGATACACCATATTTTAGTAAAGATATGTCTGTTGTATGGATAAAAAACTTAAAAGGTGAAATTAAAACCTATGAATTAAATGAAATAATACCAAAAGACGAAAAAGACATTCAAATAGAATATTTAAAGGGTCAAATTGAAGAATTAAAGAAAGAGATGAAACAAAATGAATGGGATAATACAAATGCTATTACAAAACAAAATGCAACAAATACCACAGAATATGATGAGCCAGTTGGAGAAACAATTAAAGATGAGAAATCCTCAAGCTTTTCAAAAATATCAGGAAGCAAGAAAAAATAACAATCCACAAGATTTGTTAAATGAAACAATAAACAACTTTACCCCACAACAAAGACAAAATTGGGATAATATGATGTCTATGTTTAATAAACAAAAATAAGGTTAGTAGCCTTATGCGAGAATATATGCTAGTTATGTATTCTCACATAAGTTTACTAGCGACCGATAGAAAGGAGAATAAAAATGAATGGAAATTCAGGAATAGTTCCTACTGTTGACCTAGCAACTAACAACAACGCCGGTTATGCTTATCCAATTTATCCTATGATGGGTGGATTTGGTAATGGTGGATTTGGTGGCTATGGCTCTGACTTCATTTGGGTAATCTTATTATTAGCATTATTCGGTGGTTGGGGAAACAATGGTAATGGTGGTTTCTTTGGTGGAAATAGTTTCGATAATGGATTTGCTTGGTTGTCTAATGGTCAAAAAGATATTATGAATAACACTAACAATGGATTTGACACATTACATTTATCTAACCAATTAGAAGGCAATAGAGATGCTATAAATGGTTTATCTAATCAGTTGTGCAATAGTACAGCAGATATAACTTCAGCAGTTTCTAATGGCTTCTATGGTTTAAATACTTCGTTATTGAACTGTTGCTGTGAAAATCGTCTTGCAACTCAAGACTTAAAAGCAACTGTTATTAGTGAAAACTGTGCTGATAGAGAAGCATTAAGTAATGGCATAAGAGATATTATTGCTAACCAAACTGCTAATGTTCAAAGAGTTCTTGACCAATTATGCCAAGATAAGATTGATGCTAAAAACGATAAGATTGTAGACCTTCAAAGAGAAATCTTAATGAAAGATTTACAAGCAAGTCAATTAGCACAAACTGCTCAATTAAGACAAGGACAAATTGAAGAAGTAGATGCTTTATACAATAGATTAAGCAACTGCCCAGTACCATCAACACCAGTTTATGGTAGAACACCAATATTCACTTGCAACAACAATGGATGTGGTTGTGGATATGGTACATCAAGTCAATTTATTTAATAGCATATAGTCGATTACGACACGCTCGATTACGAGAACTTGCTAACGAAATTCCCTTTAATGGGAAAACGAGAGATAGGCATAGTTCTATCTCTTTTATTTATGAAAGGAGAAAGATAAAATATGATAGAAACAATTATAAATGAACCATTAGTATTGCCAAGTAACGCCAGTCCAGTAACTTTTGATGAAACTACTATTAGGACTAGATGTGCTTCTTGCTGTGGTTGGCTAGATTATTCAAATGGTAATCCTAATTTTAAAATATTTGGAAATGGGTATACAGGTTATTATGATGTAGAATTTAGTGCTTCTGTAAGTACAGCAACAGCAGGAGTTGTGGCAATAGGTTTATTTCAAGATGGCGTATTAATACCTGATACAGTTAGAGCCGTAACAATTGATGCAGCCGATGATTATGAAACTGTTTCATTTGATAAGAAATTAAGAGTATGCCCTAGAGGAACTACTAATATAAGTGTTCAAAGTGTGCCAAGTGTACCAACACCAACTGACCCTACAACACCAATAGCAACTACACAAGCAATTATTACTAATGCCACATTTAGCATTAGCCGAGCAAACTAAATGAATAATAAATTAGATATAACAAGTTTGTTTTTACAAGCATTAAGTTTACAAATATTATTTCAAGATTATAATAACAGAGATTTAATGCAAGAATTACAAACACAAGATGAAAAATATTTAAAACAAATACTTAAAAACCAAGAAAAAATATTAAACCTTTTAAGAAAGGAGTGAAAGTTAATGGAAGATAGAGTAATTGAAAAAGCTAATGAAAAAATTAAAAATATACTTGATGAAGATATAAATGTTAATAATTTAGAACTTTTATATAAATTAAGTAAAATAAAACACATGGCAAAGGAGGATAAAAATATGAATTACGGAAATTACGGAAACTATGGGGCAAGACGACCTGGATATGATAGTTACGGAAGATATTATGGAGAATATGGAAACTATGGCGAAGGTTCTTATGGCAGACGTGGATATGATATGAAATATCGTGGCGATGAACATTTAGACAGAATATCTGGCGAATATGGAAGATATATGGAAAATCGCCAAAGATATGGTGCTAGTCCTGAAACAGATAAATCATTTGAATATATGGTTAAATCATTAGAAGATTTTGTTAAATATTTACACGAAGAAGCAGAAACACCACAAAATCATCAAATGTTAAATGAAGCATTACAAAGAAGTATGAGATAATGTATCGATATTATAATGCTAACGCATTAAATAGATATGAAGATGACTGCGTAATTAGAGCAATTTCGTGTGCTACTAATAAATCATGGGATTATGTATATGATTATTTAAGTGATATTGCACAATATGAAGGTACATTACTTGATAAAAGGGAATTTGTTACAAACTACCTAGATAGAACATATCAAAGGTTAGAAGGAATTAATGGAAGTGTAGGGTATGTATCTGGCTTATTCCCAAATAATACTTTATTGATAACAATGAGAGGCCATATAGTATGTTCTAAAAATGGAGTAATATATGATACTTTTGATTGTCGAGATAGAGAAGTTGAGTATGTATGGATAGTTAATTAAGGTGTATTTTACACCTTTTTATTTTTATGATATAATTACTCTGGGTGATAAAATGAAGATAGCGATGTATTATACTCGACCATTTGAAACTGGTGGAGTAGAAAAAACAATGTATGCTCGTGGTAAATATTTAAAGAAGCAGGGTCATGAAATAACATTTGTTTATGCAAGCAACGATAGTCCTTTGGATATGCTTGAAAAATGGGCTACTATTGGTAATGTAAGACATCTTGATGTATGCAAAGATGAAGTATTTGACTGGGTTATATATGATGCGGTTTATAATTTAAAGAAAGTAAAAGCAAGAAAAAATAATTACATACAAGTAATAAATGGATGTTTAATAGATAGTAATGAAAACTATGAAGAAACTATACCATTTAAAAAATATGTGGCAGTATCAGAAGAAGCAAGTAAACAGTTCAAAGAACGAAAAGGTAAAGACTGCGTTGTTATACCAAATATAATTGATGCAGAAGAAATAAGAGAACTTGCAAAAGAAAAAGTTGATATACCAAAGAAAAAACATAATTTCTTAATTGTTAGTAGAATTGACCCTCAAAAAGGTTATCCTAGATTAAAAGGCGTACTTGACAAATGTGAAAGTAAGTATGGCAAAGACTACCAATTTGTTGTAATTGGAAGTAATATTTTATATCCAGGATATGGCAACCAATTAAAACAAGAATTAAAAGATTATAATATTATATGGTTAGGAAAACAAGATAATCCGTATAAATATATGAAGTGGGCTGATAGCTTATGGCAATTATCAGATTATGAAAGCCAATGTATGGTAATGTATGAAAGTTTAATATTAGGAACACCTTGTGTGTGTACTGATTTTCCAAATGCAATAAAAGAATTGACTAATGGTAAAGGATATGTAGTAAAGAAAGATTTATCTAATTTAGATTTAGATGCAATAGAAAACTTGAAAAAAGGATTTAAGTATGAGTATCCTGATTATGCAAAAGAATGGTTAAACGTAATAGAGCCAGTAACAAAACATGATTACAAATTTAGTATTATAATTCCAAACTATAATAATGCTAGATGGCTAGAAAAGTGCTTGGGTAGCGTTTTAAAACAAACATATACAAATTATGAAATTATATTTATTGATGATATGAGTGAAGATAATTCTTTAGAAATAGCAAATAGAATGCTAAAAGGACACAAAGTATTAAAAGTACCATTTAAAAAATATAATGGTGGAACAAGAAATATAGGTATAATGGAAGCCACAGGAGATTATATAGTATGCATTGATAGTGATGATTGGTTAAAACACGAAAACGTATTAAAAGATATAAATGATAATTTAGAAGATGAAGATATAATGTTTTTAGGATTTGAATTAGGAAGCAACGGCGTTGAGGGATTATATCCGTTTAGACCAAACTTTGAAAATATGTATCAAGCGTTCACCGATAACGTATGTGCAATATGGACAAAAGTAGTTAAAACAGAACTAATGAAAGATACTCTATTCCCAGAAAGTACGCTTGCCGAAGATAGAGTACAACATTATAGGTTATGTGAAAAGGCAAAAAGTTTTACTTGTTTGAACGAGTCAACTCACGTATGGAACAGAAGTAATACCACAAGCGTAACAACAAAACGTGAAGCAATGTGGGAAATGAGCATTTATAAACATTTAGGAGAAATGTATTATTTCATCAAAACAACAAAGAATGAGCAATACAAAGAATATGTACAAAAGAAGTTTAATCAACAATGGGACGAATTAAAGGATTGGAGGTATAGACAAATATAATGGCAACATCATATGCAGTTTATAAAACAGAAATAACAAATTATTTAAAAAGAAACTTTGATAGAAACGCAAAGGTACTAGACGTTGGTGCAGGAGAAGGAACTTACTACAACTATATGCATGATTATTTTAATAATATAGAAGCAGTAGAAGTATTTAAACCAAACATTGATAACTTTAATCTAGAAAGTAAATATAATAAAGTTTATAATGTCAATATAAAGGACTTTAAATACGACTATTATGACATTATTATATTTGGCGATGTAGTAGAGCATCTGGAAGCAAATGAAGCACAAGAAGTCTTAAAATATGCTTTAAATAGGTGTAAAGAAATGATAGTGGCAGTACCTTATTTAAACCCACAAGGAATAGAAGAAGATAATGTATATGAAATACACAAACAAGACGATTTAACAGATGAACTAATGAAACAAAGGTATCCATATTTAAAAAACGTATATAAGGACCAAAACTATGGTTATTATATAAAGGAGGAAAATTATGAAAAATTATTTAGTAAAAGCATTAATTAATTTTAGCGATACTACTGAAAAGGACGAAGATGGTAAAGATTTGTTAAGACAAGCAAATATAAGTATTTGGTATTGTGATAAAGAAAGATATGAATTTTTAAAAAGTAAAAATGCCGTTATGTTAATGGGTATTGATAAAATAGAAGAACTTTAAAAGTGAAAGGAGAATAATTATGGAAGATGGTGTTTGGAGAACAGTCGGTGGTAGAAGAATATTTATTAAAAATGGTGAAGATTTAGAAACTGCTATGAAAAATAGTGGAAAATTTAAAAAAGAAGAAATAAAAAACAAAGATGATGATAAAAAAGAAACAAATAAAAATATTATTGATAAAAATACTGAAGAATTTAGTAAAAAAATAATGGAGCAAGACAAAGAAAGTGCAATTGTTTTTGATGACAATGGCAAAGAAATAATTTTTAAAGATGGCGAACAACATAAGGTAGAATTTAGAGGTAAAGAACTAGAACAATTAAAAGATATGAATTTTACACATAATCACCCAACTACATCAGATTATGATAGTACATTTTCAAAAGAAGATTTAATGTTTGCTTATGATAATGACTTAAAATCCATGACAACAATAAATCAAAAAGGAGATATTATAAAATTAGAAAGAGATAAAAGTATAAAATACGATGATGAACATAAACCAGGATTTCTTGCAGCAGATTATCAAAGAAAAAAAGAAGAATTTGCAAAAGGACGTTCAGTTGGAGAATTAGATGATGCAGCGAAAAATATTGACAATTGGTTAAGAGAAAATTCTGAAAAATATGGATATAAATACGAAAGAAAAGTAAAAACCGAAAATAATAAAATTGAAAAAAGCAATAATAAAACTGTTTCAAAAAAATCTAATTATACTAATGAAGAATTATACAACATGAATAGTAGGCAATTAGCAACATTATTAGTAGAAAATCAAATTGAAAGAGGAATTATAAAACCTGAAAGCAAAGAAAAACAAATTCAAGCAAGATTAACTGGTTCTCTAAAAATGAGTAAAAAAAATCTATATGAATATGTTAAAAAATATTTATAAAATAGTGCAATTTGGCACTTTTTTTATTTTGTGATATAATGTAATTAGAGTTCGAGAGAACTTTGTTCGTAAGTAGTGCGATAAACTACAAAATATATTTAATTCACACGTGGACGAGACCACGAAAAAAAGCGAAGGAGGAGAATGTATGCGTGAATTTTTGAAAGGATTAGACCTTGATACTGAGCTAATAAATACTATTATGGCTGAATATGGAAAAAATTTTACTGAGCTTAAAGAGGAAAGAGACAAACTTAAAGATGAAAATAAAACATTAAAAGACCAAATAGAGGAAAGTAAAAAAGTTGATATTGAAGCGATAAAAAAAGAACAATTTGAATTAGGAAAAGCAGAAGGTAATAAGGAAATAGAAACTTTCAAAAAGTCTAATGCTTTAAAAGAAGCTTTACAAAGCACTAAAGCAAAAGACATTGATTTATTATCAAAACTTATTGCTGATGATAAAATCAGTTATGAGGAAAAAGATGGTAAATATGAAATTAGTGGTTTAGATGAGCAAATCGCCGAAATAAAAAAATCACATGATTATTTATTTGAAGCAGAAAAGCGTAAAGAAGAACCACAACAAAGAATTGATGTAGGTGAAGGACATGAAGCAGAGCCTACAAACCAACCATCATCATTACTTGATGCGTTGCATGAAAAATATAATAATTAAAGGAGAGATGATTTATGGCTATAACATTAGCTGAAGCAAAAGTAGGTATGGCTGATAAAGTCGACCAAAAAGTTGTTGATACTTTTAGACGTTCAAGTTTATTACTTGATAAATTAGTATTCGATAACGCAATTTCACCAGGAACTGGTGGTTCTACATTAACTTATGGTTATGTACAATTAAAAACACCTTCAACAGCCGCAATAAGAACAATTAATAGTGAATATTCTGCTGGTGAAGCAAAAAGAGAAGAAAAGACAACTAAAGCAGTTATCATGGGTGGTAAATTCCAAATTGACCGTGTTCTTATAGGAACAGCTGGAGCAGTTGACGAATTAGCATTCCAAACTGAACAAAAAATTAAAGCTACTGCAAATGAATTCCACAATTTAGTAATTAATGGTAATTCATCTGTTGAAAGCACTGAATTTGATGGATTAAATAAACTATTAACTGGTGCTGAAACTGAAATCACATCACAAGTAGATGTTTCTACAAGTGAAAAAATGGACGCAGGTTATAATGCTTTACTTGATGAAGTTGACGCATTCTTATCAGCATTAGATGGTAAACCAACAATGTTATTAATGAATGAAAAAATGTTGACTAAAATGAGAAGTGCCGCAAGACGTGCTGGATATTATTCAAGAAGTAGAGATGAATTCGGTAGAACAGTTGAAGCTTACAATGATATTCCAATGATGGACGCAGGAAAATACTATAATGGCGTTAGCACAATTGATGTTGTTCCAGTTACAAATGGAAAAACTGATATTTATGCCGTTACAATAGGATTAGACGCATTCCATGGTATATCTCCAACAGGTTCAAAAGTAATTAACTCATTTATGCCTGATTTAAATGCTCCAGGAGCAGTTAAAGATGGTGAAGTTGAATTAGTTGCAGGTGTAGCATTAAAGAATACAAATAAAGCTGGCGTTTTAAGAGGAATTCAAATTGGTGCATCAACACCATCAATGTAATTAAAGGAGGGCGTTTATGGAGTTTAGTGGACAATATCTAACTTATAGAGAATATACTGCGTTAGGTGGAACACTTGCCGAAACGCCTTTTAATCTATTAGAATTTGAAGCAAGAAAAGAAATTGATAATAGAACCTATGGTAGATTAAAAACAATTATAAACCAAAGACAAGAAGTAAAATTATGTGATAATAATCTAATAAGTTTATTAAAAGGATATGCAGAAAATAACGCAAGAGATAAAGGTAAATTAAGTGAAAATACCGATGGTTACTCTGTAACTTATGCTGGTGTTAGTGCCGAACTTACAAAGACGCAAAAATCTGAAGTAAAGCGTATTATTGAAACATATCTTGGCGAATGTAAATTAGAAAATGGCACACCTTACTTGTATAGAGGATAATATGATTTGTAATTCAAGTTTAACTACTTATCATAAAGGTTTTGATGAAAATACTAGGCTGGAAAAATGGACTAGACATAATTATTCAAATGTGTGGTTCTTTGGTGGAAAAGGTGCTGGAATAAATAAAGGCTATGATGATGCAAATGACGTTGAAGTACGCATACCTTATGACCAAAACAGTGGTTTGAATATAGAAGATTTCGCAATCGGTGATATTCTTGTTCAAGGCACACTTGAAACTGATATAACAACACAACAAGATTTATCTAATTATCTTATTTACAATATAAGAAGCATTAATAATAATGATTTTGGTAATAATCAACATATACATTTAGGGGGCAAGTAATATGCCTGTCAAAATAAAAATGCCTAGCGCAATTAAAGCTAAACTTGGCATTGACCCCAATGGGCGAGTACAACGCTTTGTTACAAATACATTCTATAAACATATGGATAAATATGTTCCTAAAAACGAAGGTAATTTGCGAACTGTGGTTGATATTCAACCAACTAGTATAACCTACGAAATGCCTTATGCCGCTTATCAATATTATGGTATAAGACAAGATGGAACACATAGAGTTCAAAAATATACTACCGTAGGAACTGGTCCTTATTGGGACAAACGAATGGTAAGTGGTGAAATAGATGATATTGTAAAAGAAGTTCAAAACTTTGTAAATCGTGGAGGTAAATAATGGCAGTTACGGATTATAGAATATCAAAAGCAAGAGAATATCTATTTGAAATTATAAATACTCTTACTACAAATAGAAATTATCAAATTAGTGCTGATTTTTTAGGTAATGTAGGTGATTTTTCACTAGATAAAATACCAACCGCAAGTAGTGTTGAACCATATATAACTGGCGGTGGTTTATATAAAGATGTTTATTCATTTAGAAGCCGTAAATTTTATTCACAAGACACTATTAACAATTTGGAAAACATAGGGTTCTTTGAAGATTTTGCAGATATAATCAATTCTAATAATGACGAAGGCGTTTTGCCTGATATTGAAGGTATAGTGAGTATTGAATGTTTGAATTGTGGAACATTGAATTCAGTAGATGGAACAGAAGCAACATTCGATATTCAAATACAAATTATTTATGAGAAAGATGGAAGTCATAAGATTATCCCATCTTTATAGATAAAGGAGGAATTAAAATATGCCACAATTAGTTAAAAGAAAAGATATAGTGTTATATTTAAATACTACTCCAAAAGCAATTAATGAGACTTGGGGTTTATATGGTAGAAAAACAACAAGTTCAACTTATTCATATAATCCATCAACAACAAGTGAAACTTATATTGTAGATGATAATGCAACAGTTACATTAGATAGTTACAATGTAAGTGTTGATGGTAATATGAAATGTTATTTTGGGGATACTTTATATGATTACATCAATGGTTTAAGATATAATTTAGCAACTGGTAATGATGCCGTTACAAAAGCATTATTAATTGACAAATATGACAAAACTGGAGATGCGTTTAAAGCACAAGTATTTGAAGCAACAATATCAATTGAAAGTTATGGCGGAGATGGTGGAGAAACACCAACGATTACATTTAATATTGGATTAAATGGAACACCAACTAATGGAACAGTTACGTTTGTAGGAGAAACACCTACGTTTTCACCAAATACGTCACTATAAACCTTATAAAGGGGTTGAGGGCTTAACCCTCAATCCTATTTTTTATTTTTGAAATAATGTGATATAATATAGGTGTATGTTAGGAGGAAAATATGGAAAAGTTAATTTTAGACCATAATAAAAATGATTATTATATATTGGAAGTTAATGATAAGGGTGACACAATAGAATTTGATTTAACTGATATGAGGTTGCCTAAAAAAATAATGGACGCAAGTGATAAAATGTTAAAGTTGCATCAAGAATATCAAACCAAAAGAAAAGAATTGGAAAATAACAAAGACATATTAAAAAGAGCAGAAGGTATAATTGAATTAGATGAACAAAATGCAAAAGAAATGAGAAAAACTTTGGATAGCTTTTTAGGAGAAGGGGCTTGTCAAAAGATATTTGGTGATAAAGAACAATTTGGGCAATATATTGCACTTATAAACGCATTAAAACCACATTTTGAAAAAATAAAAATCAAGGGCGATAAAGCTAAACAAAAGTTAGCAAATAAATATATGCAAATAGATAAAGAAGTGATATAAATGTATCCTACTAAAATGGAAATAAATGGTAAGATATACAATATTAATACCGATTATAGAGTTGCGCTTGCTTGTTTTAGAGCAATCCAAGATGATGAAATAACGGAGTTAGAAAAATATTATGCTTTAGAAACACTTATATTTGGAAAAGATGTTTGCTTTAATATGGAAGAAAAGCCAATTGTTATAGAAAAAATCATAAAATATTTAAGATGTGGCAGAGAAGAAAATACGCCTACGGAAGAAATAGACTATGATTATTTACAAGATGAAATAGACACTAGGACGAGCATAAGACAATGTTATCATATTAATCTTAATGAAATGAAATATTTACATTGGTATGAATATAATGAATTAATAAGTGGGTTGACAGAAGATAGTTTAATAAGTCAAATAAGAGAGATTAGGAATAAAGACCCGCAAGAAATTCAAGATGAAAAAGAAAGAACAAAACTTATTGAATTACAAAAAAGAATAGCAATAAAGAAAAAGCACAAAAAAACGGAACAAGAAAAAGAACTTGATGAGTTTTGGGATAAAATTATAGGAGGTGAAAATAATGACTAAAGATGCAGATGGAAAAATAACATTTGATACCGAGATAAACACAAAAACATTTGATGAGCAAATTAGTTATTTAGAAGAAAAAATAAATGATTTGATAAACGATTATAATACAATGGCAGAAAAAAAAGGATTTAATGAACAAAGTAATCAAGCAATGCAATTAAGAAAAAACATAGAACAAGTATCAAATCAAATTATTAGTTTAAGAAAACAGCAAACCAAACTAGAAGAAACAAGCAATAAAAGTTGGAAAAAAATGGCTAATAGTTTGAAAAAGTTTGCTTTAAGAATGGTAGGCATTGCTTCTGTTTATGGAATAGTTAGTAAAGCTAGTAGCACTTATTTAAATGAAAATGAAGAAGTTGCTAATAAATTAAAAAGTATATGGTCTTTGTTAGGAGATGTTTTAGGTCCAGTAATTAATGGTGTTGCCGATTTAATATTAAAAGGCGTTGGATATCTTAATGAATTCATAAAAGCATTAACTGGAGTTGACAAAATTGCCGAACACAATGCTAAAGCATTACAAAAACAAGCAAAAGCACAAAAACAACTAAATATTGAAACTTATGATTTTGATGTTATAAGGAAACAATCTGGTGCTTTAAAAACATCTAGTTATAATGGAATAATTGATATTCCTGAATTAGACCAAGGCATTATTAATAAATTAAAAAAACTTGCCGCTGTTTTAAAAGATAATAAAGATTTAATAAAAGATGTTGGTATTGTATTAGGCGTTACATTTGGTGCTGTTGCCATTGCTAAAATATTGTCAGGAATTAGTACATTAATGGGTAGTTCACAGCTTTTAACAGGATTAAATGGATTGGCTACTATTTTGGCAATTATTGGTACAGTTTGGGTAGCAACAATTGCAGTAAAAGGTTTAGCCGAAGCATTAAAACAAGCTAAAGAATTAAAAGCATTGCGTGATGATTTAGAAGATAGAGCTCAAAAGCAATCGAAAAAAAATATTGAAGAAACCACAAAAATAGTTGAAGATTATTTAAGTGGAAATAAAAATATGACTTATGATGAAATGGTATCTTTCCTTAATAATATGATAGAAGTTTCTGAAAGAGCTATAGAAGGTGCTAGTGCAGATTTTGCTCTTATACAACAAAGAGAAATTGAAGCCTATAATAAATTATTGAAAAGAGTTTATAAAGACGTTGGAGTACCTGATTATGTTATAAATGCTCAAACTCAACCAGAAAGCACAATAGCTGGTACAACAAATTATGCCAAAACTATTGCTGATTTAGAATATAGTAGACATGTACCATTTACTAATTATGCCGATAATTACTCAAATGCTGTAAATGTTTATTTGGACGGTAGATTAATACAAAGACAAATTTCTGGAGTTCAAAATAATATTAATTTTGCAACTAATAAATAAAGAGGTGATAAAATGTTTTTAAATAAAGATAGTGTAATAATAAATGGGATTTCAATAGGACAATATGCAACTCAAATATCTTATGGATTTTATGATACATGGGGAGAAGATGCAGGTTTTAACACATTAAGTGGAAAATTTGTAGGAACATTTAAAGGAACTTATCCAAAAATAACAATAACTTTTGGGAAACTGTCACCAGAAGTAATAACAACATTGACAAATGCAATATTTAGAACGGTAACTCAAACTATTACTTATGATGACCCTAGTGGTGTTCAAAAAACAATCACAACTCATAAAGGAGATTTGAATTTGGATTTTTATAAAATAAATAAAAGCAACGGTTTTAAATATAGTTTTGTAGGGAATGATAAATTGTAATGAGAACACATACACAAGATTTTAAAAATAAAATTAAAGATATAAGAGAAACCGAAGCTATTATTACTTATAATGATAATGGAAACACCATAACTTTAAACGGCGACAATATAAAAAGATTAAAGTATTCCGTTAATGGTGACATTTTAAAATCAATAATGAAACAATTAGAAATCAAAATTGATAGGAAAATATCTAAAGACACTATTTTAAATTTAAATTTTGGTGCTAAAATAAATAATAACTATGAATATTTAAATTATGGCAATTTTATTGTTTATGAAGTAGAAGAAGAAAAAGAAACCGGATATTTTAATTTATTGTGTTATGATAAAATGTTATATTCTATGAAAGAATATGAGAGTTTAGGTGTTGAGTATCCAATAAGCATTAAAGATTATATAAATGCTATATGTAGCCGATTAGGGCTAACTTTTAAAGATAAGAATAATGTTTTTGCTAATTATAATAAAACAATACCTAGTGAATTATACTTATCTTCTGAAGGGAAATCTTATGGCTATACATATAGAGATGTATTAGATGAATTAGCACAAGTTACAGCTAGTGCAATTTGTATAAATGAAAATGACGAATTAGAAATAAGATATTTTAATGACACTACAATAAGTGAAATTGAAATAGAAGGTAAAAATATATACATTGCTTATAATGATGGTGATAGTGCTGAAATACAAGTGTTAGGCGATACATACCAACAAACATATAGTGGAAAGAATTTATTTGATAATAATACAGCCACGACAACAGTAAATGGCGTAACTCTTACAAATAATGGAGATGGAACATATACATTAAACGGACAAGCAACGAGTGGTATTAGTATAGATTTTTTTCCTATAAATACAATACCAAGTGGAACATATAAAGTAGTAGGTTGTCCTGCAGGTGGTAGTGACAATACATATTATTTAGCAACAAGATTTGATGGTGTATGGGGTAATAGAGATACAGGTAATGGTGCAACAATAACATTTACAACATTTGGTAAATTATCGTTATCAATAGCACAAGGTGTTAGATTTACAAATGCACTTTTAAAACCAATGATAACATCTGATTTAACAGCAACATATAATGATTATGAACCTTATGTTGGTGGACAACCAAGTCCAAATCCTAGTTACCCACAGAGTGTTGAAACAGTAACAGGTAGACAAGAAGTAATAGTATGTGGAAAGAATTTATTTGATAAAGACAATGCAAACATTATAAATGGTTCTTTTAGTGCTAGTGATAGTATTACAGTAAACAATAATGTAAGAAGTATATATATTCCTATACAACCAAATACAACATATACCATATCAAAACAAATTACATCTAATAGATTTAGAGCAGGAACAACTGATGTATTACCTGCAAGTGGAGTACAAGTTAAAAATGTAAGTACTAATGATAGTGGGAAAACACTAACTGTCACTAGTGATAGCAATTCGAAATATTTAATAGTTTATTTTTGGATAAATGGAGATACATCAACCGAACAACAAATATTAAATGGTATTCAAATTGAAAAAGGCTCTAGTAAAACCGAATATCAAGCATATCAAGGTAACACTTATGAGATTAATTTAGGTAAGAATTTGTTAAGCATTGATAGTATAAGTAGTCAAACATTTGGAGATTTTACAATAACTAACAATGGCGATGGAACATTTACATTTAATGGAACAACATCTGACACGGTTTCTATAAAAATAAGTGATGATATGTATGACTTACCTTCTGATGCAATAACATTTAGTAGAAATTACACAGGTACACAAACAGGAGGCACATTTACTACAATATTGTATGGAAAAAATCAAGGTGAGAACGCAGTAACTTTATTTAGTACAACGGCTGACCCTTATGTTGCAAGAAATTTGGCACGATATGATTATTATTATATGTGGATTTATATACCAAGTGGAAGAACATTTACAAATTATGTTTTTAGACCACAAATAGAAAGAGGCTCAACAGCCAGTAGTTATGCTCCATATTTTACACCAATAGAATTATGTAAAATAGATACTTATCAAGATAAAATTGATAAAAGTACAGGTAAGAACTTATTTGATAAAGACACAATTTCAATAGCAAAACAAGTAAATATTAACACAATC
>Ga0310690_10001481_pt1 | contig 41509 bp, 32 predicted proteins | sample AusTroGonzalo_MG_2_FD_207661 | JGI IMG/M metagenome (GOLD analysis project Ga0310690, IMG submission 207661) | Bovine rumen microbial communities from tropical cattle in Woodstock, Queensland, Australia - Gonzalo_04 (v2) (version 2) | ecosystem: Host-associated > Mammals > Digestive system >... | reverse complement strand
TTCAGCACGTCCGGCACGAATCCGGCGCCGATCCCCTGGATCTTGTGCGCCCCTGCTCTTCCTTCCGAAAGGACCGGTGAATCTTCCGGCTCGAGCGCGACGATCTTAATGTCCGGATTCTGTTCTTTCAAAAATTCTCCGACGCCTGTCAGCGTACCGCCTGTGCCGACGCCGGCGATGAAAATATCCACTTTTCCGTCCGTATCCTTCCAGATCTCCGGACCGGTCGTTGCCTTATGGACGGCGGGATTGGCCGGATTGATGAACTGACCCGGAATAAAGCTGTCCGGGATTTCCTTCGCAAGCTCCGCCGCCTTCGCGATCGCGCCTTTCATGCCCTTTGCGCCTTCGGTCAGCACCAGCTCCGCGCCGTAGGATTTCAGGATATTCCGTCTCTCCACGCTCATGGTCTCCGGCATTGTCAGGATGATGCGGTAGCCCTTTGCCGCAGCGATCGCGGCCAGGCCGATCCCGGTATTTCCGGAGGTGGGTTCGATAATGACGGAGCCTTCCTTCAGAATCCCTTTTTCTTCCGCGTCTTCGATCATCGCCTTCGCGATACGGTCTTTTACGCTGCCCGCCGGATTGAAGTACTCCAGCTTTACGAGAACAGTCGCTTTCAGGCCGAGTTCTTTCTCAATATTGACCACTTCCACGAGCGGTGTATTTCCGATGAGTCCGAGAGTTCCTTTATAAATATTAGCCATGGTCTTTTACCTTCTTTCTATGTAAAGAGTATAGTTTATTATCCGAATTCCGTTCGCTTCCTGCGATCACTTCTCTTACAGTGCCGCAAATCCTTTTTCCAGGTCCGCGATAATATCGTCGATATGTTCGGTCCCGATGGAAAGACGGATCGTGCTGCGCTTGATTCCCTGATCCAAAAGCTCCTCATCGGAAAGCTGGGAATGGGTCGTTGTGGCCGGGTGGATCACGAGGCTCTTCACGTCCGCCACATTGGCGAGGAGGGAGAAAATTTCGAGATTGTCGATAAGCTTCCACGCTTCTTCCTGACCGCCCCTGATATCAAATGTGAAAATGGATCCGCCGCCGTTCGGGAAGTATTTCTCATACAGCGCGTGGTCCGGATGATCCGGCAGGGAAGGATGATTGACATGCTCGACGAGCGGGTGGTCCTTCAAAAATGCCACGACCTTCTTCGTATTTTCCGCATGGCGCTCCAGCCGCAGGGAAAGCGTTTCCACGCCCTGCAGAAGGAGGAACGCATTGAACGGAGAAATGGCTGCGCCGGTATCGCGCAGAAGGATCGCGCGGATGTAGGTCACGAATGCGGCCGGGCCGACGACGTCATAGAAAGATACGCCGTGATAGCTGGGATTGGGTGCCGCGATATTCGGATATTTGCCGCTCGCCTTCCAGTCGAATTTTCCGGACTCCACGATAACGCCGCCGAGGGTCGTTCCGTGGCCGCCGAGAAATTTCGTCGCCGAATGTACGACGATATCGGCGCCGTGTTCGATCGGACGGATCAGATACGGTGTCCCGAAGGTGTTGTCGATGACGACCGGAAGTCCGTGCCTGTGGGCGATCTCGGCCACTGCGTCAATGTCGGGAATATCGCTGTTCGGATTGCCGAGGGTCTCCAGGAAAATCGCCCTGGTATCGTCCCTGATCGCGGCCTCGACCTCCGCGAGATCGTGAATGTTCACGAAGGATGTCCGGATCCCGTACATCGGAAGCGTATGCTCCAGAAGATTGAAGGTGCCGCCGTAGATCGTTTTCTGTGCGACAATATGTCCGCCGTTCGCCGCAAGCGCCTGAACGGTATAAGAGATTGCCGCTGCTCCGGAGGAAACAGCCAGCCCGGCGCTGCCGCCTTCCAGTGCCGCAACTCTTTTCTCCAGCACGTCCTGCGTGGAATTCGTAAGACGTCCGTAGATATTTCCCGGATCGGCAAGGCCGAAGCGGTCCGCGGCATGCTTGCTGTTGTGGAAAACATAGGAAGTAGTCTGGTAAATGGGGACTGCGCGTGAATCAGTCGCCGGGTCCGCCTGTTCCTGTCCGACATGCAATTGCAGGGTCTCAAATTTATAAGTGCTCATCTTTATGATCTCCTTTCGGTTTGCTGGAGACCAAGATAACACCTTTAACCTACTATGTCAATAGGTTATTGAAATATTTTTTAAAAATTATTTTAAACCGATTATTTCAGGCCTCTTTTCCATGCGTTCTTATAAATGGTCAGATAATCCTCGTCGGAGAGCGGAAGCGGATCCGCCGTCGGATCGCCGCCCAGCACTTCATGAAGCTTTGCGGGATACCGTTCCAGTTCCTCTTCGGTCACACCGGCACTCTGCATCGAGAGTTCCCCGCATCCGACAGATGCGATCAGCTCGTCCAATGCATTGATGAAATCTTTTCCGGACGTCGGATTTTCCACGCCCATGGCCTTCGCCATTTTGATCATAGGCTCCTCGGCCGCCTTCCTCTCGGCGAAGAAATCATAATAGGCATGCGCCATGATGATCAGTCCCGCGCCGTGCGGAAGCTCCGGATGAAAGCTGCCCATCGTATGCTCGATGACATGGCCGGAGGTGCACAGCATATAGTAAGCCGCATAAGAATTGGCGAGCGCCATATAGCCGCGCGCTTCCTTATCATTTCCGTCCTGATAGGCTCTCGGCAGGTACTTCGCCACGTATTCGATCGCCTTCAGCGCGAACATTTCAGCCATCGGATGGACATATTTGTTGACCACGGTCTCGGAGGCGTGGAAAAATGTGTCCATGCCCTGGTATGCCGTGAATTTCGGCGGCACGCTCATCATCAGATCCGCGTCCACTACAGAGATCGTCGGGAAAAATGACGGGAATGCAAAACCGGTCTTTTCATTTGCGCCGTCATTTGAAATAACGGAAAACATATCGACTTCGCTGCCGGTCCCCGCACTCGTCGTAATGCAGACGATCGGAAGGGCAGGGTTCCCGGGCATTTTCTTTCCGCCGGTGCCGGACATTGAATAATCCCAGATATCGCCCTCATTCGCAGCCATCAGGGCTATGAATTTGGTGCAGTCCATGACGGAGCCGCCGCCGAGCGCGATCACGAAATCACAGCCGTTTTCCCGGACCGCTTTTGCGCCTTCCATGACGCCTGCGCTCGTGGGATTCGGACGGATCCCTTCAAAGAGCACATGCGAGACACCTGCCAGGTCCAGTTCCTTTTCCAGCCTTTCCAGATAGCCGTATTTTTTGACGGACGCTCCGCCGATACAGATGAGCGCTTTCTTTCCCGGAAGCTGCTCCTTGTGAAGATCGTTCAGTCTTCCCGGACCGAACAGGACTTTCGTGGGCAGATAAAAATCAAAATTATACATTCGAAATACCTCCTTTATTCTACTCGCCTTATGTTCCAGATTGTAACATAAGGGACGGCATTTTCATACCGTCCCGCCAATGTACTTATATGTTTTTTCAGGTCCGGCCTGCCGGTTCCGGCATCGGATATACGCATCCGCTTTGCCGAAATACCGCAGTCCGCTTACGCGCGCAGGGAATCGATCATCGCCTTCACGTTCTCTGGCTTCGCATTCAGCGGGACCTCGCATCCCGAACCGAGCATGAAGCCGCCGCCCATGCCCATCTGAATGAGCTTTTCGCAGTATGCGCTCACTTCGTCTGCCGTGCCGTAGGCCAGCATGGTCGCGGGAACGTCGCCGCGGATCGACTGATGTCCGCGCAGCGTATCATAGGCTTTTTCAATATCCGTAGCGCCGTCGAGTTCGATATGAACGCTCCCCTTCGGCAGTTCGGTGAAATACGGGATCATCGGATCCCAGTTGGCATCGGCATGCAGCACATATACCATTCCCGCCTCGTGATAACGAAGGATGGAGTCTTTCATGACAGGCCAGATGATCTCTTCGAAGATATCAGGTGAAACGAAGGTGGCTGACGAACGCATCGCGAACGAACCGACGCGGGTGCCGTGATTGGCCTTGGCCTGGCCGATGGTCGCCATGTCGGCGCCAGGCTGGAATTTACGCATGATATCCACGATGGGACCGGGGTCTTCCACGAGATCACAGGTGAACTCCATCATGGTGCGGGCCATGGAAAGCTGGTCGAAGATCGGGGCCATTGCGGTGTCAAAATCCGGAACGATGCCCTGGCTGTAGAAGAAACCGTAGGTCTTCTGCGCGTTCGCGCCGAATTCTCCGAAACGGGCGTAAAGCTGACCGGGATCCGTGTAAGCAGGCTTCTGGATCGCCATCAGGTACTGGGCGTTCCAGGCTTCCCAGCCCATCTGCAGGATCTTCTGATACTCCTCCGGATCATCGAAGAAGGGTGTCTCCACGAACTGGTACAGCTCGTTATCCGGAAGCTCACGTCCGGGAATACGGGCCGGCAGTCCCATGATAAAGATCGTGTCTCCGGGGCATACGGCCATGGAGACATCCGGCTTGCCGACTCTTGCGATCGTGTTCATGACAGACTCGATCCATTTGTCGGCGCTTGCGCATATGTCTTTCTGGCTCACTCCGCCGAGCGTTCCGTACGACGCGAGCATCATCGGGAAGACGGGCATTTCGTCACGGTCTGTATAGGGCTCGAGCGAGAGCATTTTCTGATAACGTTCCATAGAACTTCTGGCCATTGTGAATTCCTCCTTAATAATGTATGAAAACATGTCTTGCGTATTAACTGTATATAATGCATAATACGAAAAAAGAGGCAGAAATGTCTTCATTTATTAAGAGGAATCTTTGAATATTATTTAACGCATTTTCATACATTTTGTAGGAGGAATGATGCGGCTCAGTATGTGGATGCTTGCCGACTGGCTTGCGGGATACGATCCTGTCGTACAGATCATAGAAGGAAAACGGTCGCTTCGGAACGCGCGGCTCTACTCCGACGATCTGAAAACGTCGCGGTCCACCGTTTACATCAGCCAGGCCCAGCCCGGACGGGTGCTTTGTTCGAATGAAAATGACTGTCTGATCCTGCGTTCGGATGCGGTCAGCGAGATCTTCAATGCCGTGCTGGACGCGTTCGACTATTTTAACGAAGGTACGACGGATGCCTATGATATGATCGAGAACGGCTGCAGCCTCGAGGAATTGATGAAATTCGGCGGACGCCTGCTGGACCGCTCCCTGATCTTTGCCGACCCCACCTTCTATATGAAGGCCATTTATGATCCGGCGAACAGACTTCCCGCTTCCGCGCCGGACACCATGATCACCCGGGACCGTATCCTGCCGGAGGACGCTCTGATCTCGATCGGCAGTCTGCCGCAGATCCGGGTCCCGGACATACCGAGTTATCCCGTTCACCCTCCGAATATGCGTTTTCCCGCTGTCGTCACCAATCTGTTCACCGACGGCAGGCACAGCGGATGGCTCATTTCCGTAAGCGGTCCGGATCAGGCCGGAAAGGGTGTGCTGGATCTGCAGGATGCCTTCTGCGAGATCCTCGAGGCATGGATCAAACGCTGCGACAGTCCGGACGAACGGCTGGAACGCTCGGGTATCTTTCTGGAACTTCTTGAAAAAGGCGGCGACGTGCCGCAGGCAGACGACCGGCTCCGGACCTTCGGGTGGCATCCGGGGGATCAGCGCATCGTCTATGCATTCCGTTCCGCGGGACAGGACCAGGACCTTACCTATGCCATGCAGCGGAGCCTGGAATTAATAAGCGATTACGCCTTTTTATTCCGGTACAACGGACAGCTGATGTATATTGCCGATCTGCGTGTTACGCCCGCGGAAGGCATCGAAAAAAATATCCGGCACATTCTTGAAAGATTCGGCTGTGTCGCCGGAAAAAGCCCCGAATTCACGGAGCTTTCGCGTCTGGCGGAATTCTGCGGCGCAGCGTCCATATCGGCACAGTACGCCGGCGAAACTCCCGGTGTGATCCTCGCTTTTGAAGACGCCGGGCTTTCATATATCACAGCCCTCCTTCACAGGCACAGCGCCTTTGATCTCCGCCACCCCGCGCTTGCGAAGCTGAATGAATACGATGCCGTTCATGACGGCCGGCTTTCGTATACGCTCAGGGAATTCCTGCGGCACAGCTGCGGATACATGGCGACCGCACAGGCCCTGCACATCCACCGCAGCACGCTTCTGTACCGCCTGGAACGGATCCGGGACCTTACCGGCATCGATCTCGAAGACGACCGCACCCGGCTCCATCTGCAGCTGTCCTATCTGCTGGACGAGTAAAAGATTTTCAGACAAATACTCCGGCGCCTTCGAGATAGTCGATCACGTCGTCTTCCGCGTCGGGATCCGCCTCCACAACGATCACTTTGTTATTCATATCTACGGAAGCGCTGCTGACCAGGCCGGACTGCATCAGTCCCCGGTATACATCATCGGCGCATTTTTCGCAGTTGACCTTGGATGAACAGGTCTGGCACTCAAAAAATGAAAATGAGTATTCGAACTTCATATCAGCGTTTCCTTTGCTCTTATTCTGTCAGGCTTCTCAGTTCCTCGATCATCTCCTCGTCCTTCAGACGGAATTTGACCTCGACTCTTCGGGAGGCTTCCATATCGATATTTCCCTGCGCATCCAGGATCGGGTTGTTCCAGGAATGCCCGCTCACGGTCAGGATCTCCTCCAGGGTCTGCGAGTCCTGCTCATTCAGGAAATCTCCGGATGTCTCCAGCAGGTACTCGGCGACCGCCAGAGCGCGCATCTGCGAGAGTTCCAGATTGTATTCATATGTACCGTTCGTGTCCGTATAGCCGTCGATCAGGATCTCGGCGACGTTGTCTTTATATTGGTCCGAAAGCAGGACCTTGCAGTAGATCGGCAGCACCTGACGCAGCACCTGCTTTCCTTCGTCGGAGAGCTGGGCGCTGTCGAAGTCGAACATGACTTTGGCATCCAGCATCAGCGCACCGGTCTGCGAATCAATATTTACGCCCACGTTGTTGGCAGCGAACTCCTGCTGCAGCGCTTCGATCAGTTCCGCCTTGACCCCGACGATCCGGTCGATCTGGGCCTGCTTGTCTTTCAGCTGCTGTGTCTTGGAGGAAATCTCTTTCGCCTGCGCGGTCAGTCTCCTCCTCTGTTCTTCCAGCGTCGCAGCCTGCGTATCCAGTTTGGCCTGCTGCGTCTCGATCTCCGTCTGCTGGGCCTTCATAGTCGCTTTCTGTTCCGCAAGTACGGCTTCCTGCTCCTCCAGTATGGCCTGCTTATCTGCCAGAAGCCTGGCCTGCTCTTCCAGAGCGGTCTGCATCTCGTCCAGTGTCAGGTTCTGTTCGTCCAGTCTTTCCTGCTGCTGCTCCAGCAGGGCATTCTGTTCCGCCAGCTCAGATTGTTTTTTTGCCATGTCCTCCGCGTATTCATCCTGAAGCCGGATCCTCTGCTCCTGCTCTTCCATCTTTTCCGTATAGTTCACCTGCGCCTGAAAAAGCGTCACGCACATGATGAGTATGAAAAGCAGCACTACGCCGGCCATCATATCGGAATAGGACCGCCAGACATTAAATCCCCCGTCTTCTTTCCGTTTGCGTTTTCGTCGTGCCATAGACTACCTCCAGTTCCCGTCAGGAAAACCACTTGCCTTTTTTCTGCGGGCCGTCGCTCATTTTCCTGATGCTCCTGCGGATCTCCTCGAGAGATTCCTGCTGTCTCGCCTCCGACTCATCGATCCTGCTCTCCAACTTGTTTACGATCCGCTGTTCGGACTCCCTGCTCAGGCGCGACGCCAGACTGGGGTACAGAATGACCTGTTTTCCGTCGTTGCTGGCCACCCCGAGCTGCGAGAAGATCCTGCGGATCTCTGCGAGCGACTGGTTCGTAAGTTCCTGGGTCGTCCTCATCTCCGCCAGCTGTTTCCGGTAGTCTTCCAGGATCATTTCATTCTTCTGATAAACAGCCGTGATCTCTTTCAGGGACTCTTCCATCGTCTGCCTGGAATCTCCGAACTGTTCATAGGTCTTCGCCGCCTCCTGCAGATAATTCTGCATGGTCTGGTTGCAGGCCACCCAGAAGGCGGCTGATTCCTTTTCGGATTTTGACAGGGCGGCAAGGGTATCCTCCTGGGCCTTCGCGTAATTGGACATGATCAGCTGATACTGCTCCGTCATACGGTCCATGACGACCTGCATTTTGCTCTGCTCACCCGCAATCGCAGCCAGCGCCATATGCATATTCTGCTCGTCCTTCGCAAAGGCAGCTTCCAGATCGACAGCAAGTTTCTGGCTGGTCTGCTGGGAATAAGCGATGTTCCGGTTCGTCATTTCATTCATCAGATTCAGCGTTTCGCCGAACTGGGAATATTCGGTAGCGAACGTTTCCTTCATTTCATGGACAAAGGAGTTGACGATGTCCTTCAGGAACAGCTGCTGGTTGGTCGTAACGGTAGTCATCATGCTTCCCAGCTGAAGATTGATCTTTTCCAGCGTCGGAGCCATGTTTTCCGCGAAACCGTGTGCCACCTGATCGGAGAACTCCCTTGTCAGTTCGCGCATCATCTCGTTCTGTTCTTTCTGGTTGTTGATCAGAATATTCTGCGCTTCCATTTCCGCGGACGGGACGACCCGGGTATGGAAACGGTCCAGAAAGACGCTCATGGCATTTTCCATGATCTGATATCCGGATTTCAGACTGGATGAAAAAAGGATGGACAGAAGCAGGCCGTAGATCGACGTCATGAACGCTACTTTAATACCGTCGACCAGCGAGGCAACAGAAGTCGTCATGGTCTCGTAAGTAGAAGGCTCGAAGGAACGAAGGCCCCAGACGAGGCCGACGAACGTGCCCAGAATACCGAGACTGGTCAGGATTTCCGGGATCATGTCCATGATCCGTTTATGAACATAGCCCTCGGCTTCTTCTTCATTAATATAATCCTCGATATCACAGATCCCGCTCTGACTCCTGTGAATATCCTGCAGAAAACGATTCAGGCATTTGCTGAAAGGCCTGAACGTATCGATCCTGCGGATCTTTTCCTCCAGAGGCGCATACTGCTCCATATCGTCGATCTTTTCCGCGCTTTCCGAAAGCCATGAGGAAACGTCCGTCAGACGGAACACCCCGCCGCCCAGGGCGACCAGATAGATCACGACCATAATGCCCAGGAATACAAAATTATAGATCATCGCAGGGCCGAATATATTTTCACCGCCCAGTGCGATCGTCAGCAGAATACAGCCGACAATTGCAATCAGAAACAAAAGCATGTCTCTTACTTTACGTCCCATTTCCGATCCTCCTTGGTAATTGCTGTATGTAAGACCATACAGCATTATAATTCAAAGCGAAAGCGTTGGAAAGATTTTTATTTTCCGATACGGATCATTTCCCTTCTCCTTCCTCCAGCCGTTTTATGATTGTCAGAACATTCCGGCCGTTCCTGTATTCATAATGGATATGGTCCATGAATTTTTTCGATATGTAGATCCCGAGGCCGCCCTCTATTCGTTTCGAAGCTTCCAGGTCCACTTTGGGATCTTTCTTTGCCAGCGGATCAAAGGGCATTCCCCTGTCCATGAACATGATCGCGGCTTCAGAAGGATTCCCTGTGATTCTGATCCGCACATCTATCGTCTTTTCCGCATCGGGAAGGCTGCTGTCCTCATACGCATACATCACGATATTTCCCATCAGTTCTTCCGCAGCGACGTTGATGCGTTTTTCGATCTTCGGGGGACAGTCCGCGGAACGCAGCACATCATTGATAAATTCTCTGACTTTCATGATGTTTTCTTCTGACGCTCCGACGGAAATCTCCTGCTCAATTGCGACGGAACTGTCTTTCTCGGCGAACCCGTTGTAATGCAGGCAAAGCATCGTCAGATCGTCGAACTGTTCCGCGTCTTTTACGAACTCCCTGACCGCAGTGTTCACGGCACAAAGCAGCTCTTCCGGCGTTCCGTCCGGGACCCGGTTCAGGGCATCGACCGTCGCAGGGAGACGGAACATCTCATTTTCCGTATTTTTTGCTTCCGGGACGCCGTCCGTATACAGGAAGATCGTCGTGTCCGGCAGCAGTTCCAGCTCATATTCTTTATAATATATGTTCTTCCTCGCACCGGCCATAAAACTGTGGCGGTCCTTGAACAGTTCGAACTGTCCGCCGGGGTATCTGATGATCGGATATTCATGGCCCGCATTTGCCGCTTTTAATATTCCGCTCCGGAGATCCAGGATCCCCAGCCAGATCGTAACGAACATACCGGACTCGTTGTTGTCGCAGAGCTTGTTATTGACACTCCCGAGAATTGCCGAAGGACTCCTCGTTCCGGAAGCCATACTTTCGATCATCAGCATTGTCCGCATCATGAACAGCGCGGCAGGAACCCCTTTTTCCGAAACGTCGGCGATCACAAGGACCAGCGTATCCTTATCGGTCAGGAAGAAATCATAAAAGTCTCCGCCGACCTCCTTTGCCGGTGTCATGGAAGCAAACAGGTCAAATTCTTTTCTGTCCGGAAAGGCCGGAAAGACCGCCGGCAGCATATCGGCCTGTATTTTCGCGGCCATATTCAGTTCTGCGCTGATGCGCCCTTTTTCCGCTGTGATCGCGTTATTCTCTTCAATATAGCTTCTGAGATTCTCCTCCATGTTCTCAAAAGAACGGGCAAGCGAATCGATCTCGTTCCCGGTATGGATGTCGATCGACTGCGTGCTTTCGCCGTTTTTCAGCTTATCCACGATCCCGGAAGCCGTCTGTTCCAGCTGAAGAACAGGACGGATGACCTCTTTCCGTATGGAATAATAATATATGATCATGCCGACTGCCAGAATAATGAATACCATGGCTGCGATGGAAAACGCCATCCGGAGGATCTCCGTACGGACTTCCGTGATCGACAGATCCATCTCGCAGAATGCTATGGAAATATCGTTATCGTCCAAGACCGGGAAAAAAGCCGTTTCGATCAGCTCGTCCCCTTCTCTGGTGATCGACATTTCCGCCGAGGCGGAATACTCGTCAAAATCCGCCTCCAGGATCCGTTTGCCGAATTCCTCTTCCGCATCCCTGTAAGGGCGGCTGGTAAAAGGCTTGCCAAATGCAACTGTCTCACCGTCTGTTTTTACACTCAGGAGGACGGTCGCTTCCAGATAATCCGGAAGCATGACCTGGAACGATCTGAAGTTCTGATTGCTGAGAATTACTTCGGAAAAGAAAATATAGATCCTGTTCCATTCTTTCAGTAACCGGATTTCATCAGCGGAAAGATCCGTGTCCGGGATCAAACCTTGGCTGTTGAACCAATCTATCAGCAGGTCCTTATGTTTGACGGACTCATCAATCAGGTCCTGATCGATCTCATACGTTGCGACCCTGGTAAAAGACTGGGCAATCATACGGTTTTCTTCGGTCATTTTATTATAATACTGAACGCCCACGATCACACTGGTCCCGACCAGGATCACCACAGCAAGAATGATCAGGCGTATGATCGTCATTTTGACGAGAGAACGTTTCTTCATTCGAGATTGAGCACCTCCGTAAACCCGCTCACTTCAAAAACATCCATGACATCCTCGCAAACGTTCAGCACTCTCAGTTCTCCCTGATCCTCCATGGTCTGCACGATCCAGAGGAGGACCCTCAGGCCGGCGGATGTAATATATACAAGGTCTTTCATATCGATCGTGAAATCGGTCACGCCGTCGATGAATCCCTGGACTTCGTCCCGAAAATCGCTCGCCGTCACAGTATTCAGTTCGCCTTCCAGGCTTACATATGCTTTTCCGTCTTCCAACTGTTTGCTGATCTTTAACATTCTCTACCTCCGCAGCACACTGCATTTTTAATAATGAAAAATTATACTATAAAACAAGACAACCTATGATAAAATTTGCTGAAAATTGTCACCGGCCGCAGGACCGGAAGGCCTCCAGCAGCAGTTCCCTGTCATCCGGCACCGGAATGATCCTGTCCCCGATACGCTTATTGTTTATAGAGCCCCGTCCGGCCGCTACAACCAGATCGTCCGGCCCGGCGACAGATATCGCATACTGAATAGCCTGCCTGCGGTCCGGTATGATCACATATTCGCCTGATTTTTTCAGAACTCCGCTTTCGATCCCTCTTATTATTTCCTCGTGATCCTCTGTTTTCCAGTCAAGAACAGATATGACCGTCAGATCCGCAAATTCACCGCATGCTTCGCCGATCGGAGCACGTCTTACCGAAGCGCCTAAGGAACCGATCACAATAATGATTTTTCCGCTGTAATAGATCCGGAGCGTCTTCAGAAGCTCTCTGACGGAGATTCCGTTATGCGCAAAATCAACGATCGCAGCAGGAAATGACCTGTCCTCCGGCTGCTCCGGTCTCACGACATTCATACGGCCATTCACATAAATCCTTTCAAGGGCATTCACGATTGCCGCGTCAGACACGGAAAGCTGCTTTGCCGTGCAAATTGCCGCGAGCGCGTTGCTGACGGAATACATGCCCGGCATCGGCATCCTGATATGCAGGGATCCGGAGCGTAAAGATGTACCTTCTTCATCAGATTCCTCCGCATCGAATTCAACACCCGGTACGCGGTCCACAAATAAACAGGAAATATTCGCCGCCAGCAGACCGGCCTGACCGGAGGCGATTCCGTAGGTTTTCACTTCACAGGTATGTCCTTCCAGCAGATCGCCGGCATGGGGATCGTCTATATTGATGATTCCCGTCCTGCACTGACGCATCAGACGGCCCTTGCAGGATATATAGTGTTCGAAATCACGGCACTCCTCCGGACCGATGTGATCGACCCCGATATTCGTGAACACGCCGATATCAAAGATAAAGCCCTGGCTCCTGTGCGTCATCAGAGCCTGGGAGGACACCTCCATAACGACGATTTCCGTTCCCGCCTCAGCCATTCTGAACAGGAGCTCCTGCAGGACATCCGCTTCGGGGGTGGTTATGATCGTATCGGTATGCTTACCGTCGATTATGGTCTCCATTGTTCCGATCAGGCCCGTTTTATACCCGGCTTCCGTAAGGATCTCATAGATCATATGTGCGACCGTCGTTTTTCCCTTTGTGCCCGTGATGCCGATCGTAGTCATCTTTTCCGCAGGATGACCGTACCAGGCAGCATAGATAAATGCCATGGCATATCTGGCATCGTCGACAAAATGGATGCGGGGCGGACGATCCCCTAAAAATTCCTTTTCCGTCATGCCGGATGCCCCAAGGGCTTCTTCATAAAGCCCTCTTTCCGTGACGATAACAGCAGCGCCGGCACGGATCGCTTTGGGAATACTTGCGGCGCCGTTATAATTGGTGATCGGGCAGCAGATGAACAGACAGCCTTCCGAAAGCCTGCGGTCATCGCTTACTACGGCAGGGATATCTTCCGGCAGATTCTTCAATTCTTCAATCACGTAATCCATGATCCCGTACCCTTTCCTAAGTTTCTTTATCCATAATAAATCAAATATGACGAATTGTCACATATAATCCTGTATTGGATAAGGAGATGCACAACGGCCGGTTTTATGATAGAATCAGAAAAGAATCTGTTAAAAGGACCTGTGCAATGGATACCAGTATAAATATAGAAAAAAAATTCAAATTCAGCGGTGAACTGACAAAACGGAAGATCCGGGAATACTTTCCTGCCATGATCATCACCAACCTGTCAACGCTTCTTCTGATCACGGTCGACGGTATCGTCGTCGGCAATATGGTCGGGAATGACGCGCTTGCTTCCGTCAACATCTTTTCCCCGGCTACGGTTTTTATCGGTGTGATTTCCGCGCTGCTGGCTTCAGGTGTCGCCAACAGGCTGTCCGAAGGCATGGGCAAAATTGATCTGAAAGGTCTGCTGGCGACGCGAAGTACTCTGAAACTTTTGATGGTGCTTCTTGCTGTATTGGTCGCGTTCATTCAGATTCCCCTGGTCAATGCAGTGGTTTCGTCCTACCACCTTTCTCCGGAAATGAACGACCTGACAATGAGTTACGCTACCGGGGTCATGATATCCATGCCGTTCGGCCTGATCTCAAATGTCGGCGTATTCCAGCTTCAGGCAGTGGGCAAAATGAAAGTACTGATGGGCTTAAGCACTATGGAAGGGATCGCCAATCTCGTTCTGGACCTGGTCCTGGTCGGTCCTGTCGGCATGGGCGTTGCCGGCGCCGGTTTCGGCACGGCAGGAGCGAATATACTCCGGTGCACTGTCACGGTCATCTATCTGGCCAAAAAAACGGATATGTACTATTCGGGAGACGTGAAACCGTCGCTCGCTGAAGCCAAAGCCATCCTTTCCCTCGGGCTGCCGGAAGGCGCCAATTCCCTGATGCTGGCCGTACAGAATTATGCGATGGTCGCTATCATCCTCAGCGTAATCGGGGAAACCGGCGGCACCATAAAGGGAGTATGGACCTTTGCCGCAAGTCTCGGCACCGTGCTGATCAACGGAGTCCAGGGATCCATGCGTCCGATGTCCGGTCTCTTAAGCGGTGCGCAGGATTATAAGGGACTGCATCTGCTGATGAAACAGGGAATCCGGATGGTCGTCATACTCGTCGGCCTTCTGACGGTCTTCATAGAGATATTCCCTCCGCTGATCTACATGCTCCACGGCGTGAAAGACATTCCCACGGACGGGGAAATGGCCCTGAGGCTCGCCGTCCTGTCGCTGGTATTCACGGGGGTCAATACTCTGTACAGACTGTATTTCTCGAACCGCGGCATTGTAAAGTTTTCCACAATCCTGACCCTTGTGGCCAATGCCACAATGCCCGCCTTTGCCTTTATTCTCAGCCAGGTATTCCCGCCGGTCTGGATCTGGCTTTCTTATCTGCTGACGAGTCTTGTTCTGTTCACAGCCAATGTCATTCGTTTCAGGAAAGTGAAAGCCGAAGACAAGAAAACAGACGGAACCGGTGAAAGGGATCTGTATCTTACCATCACGCCGGAAGAAGCCATCGATGCATCCCGTCAGATCCGGCAATATGCCGCCGACAACGGAATCAACAGCAAGCACGCTTTCCGTATCGCTCTGTGCATAGAGGAAATGGTGGCCTATGCTGTGGATTCGCACGAAAGTCAGAACGTAAATCTTCAGATCATGATCCGTTTCTTCCCGGACAGCGCCCTGCTAATGATCATTGACGACGGAAAATGCATCTTCCTGGACCGTGAGCCGGAGAAGCAGCAGATCGTAACGAACAACTACGATCTTCTGCGGAAGATATCCAAATCCGTGGATTATCAGTATGTTCTGAATCTGAATTACACTGTCTGCAGATACTGAAGGAGCCCAGGAGGAAGCACATTGTTTCGTTTTAATATGCCGGATCCGGCGCTCGATAAGATAACGAGGATCAGGGCCCTTGCGGCGCAGTTCGATGCTTTTATGGATTCCGATGCGATGCGGGCTCTTCTGGATCTGCTGGATACGGATATCAGCGGTATTTCGGACAAGTATAATGCCCGCCGGAAAAAAGACGGCGGAATCCGCGAAACGCAGGAGATCGCCCCGCTTTTTTCGCTGGAAGACAAACGCAGGGAGCTTTATCCGCTGTTCGCAGAGCTGGGTTTTTTCGACATCAACACGCCGCAGTCATCCGAATACTCCCGGATCCTGATCCTGGGCGCGAGTCTGAATTCCACATACCTTAAGACGAAATGCTCTGCCGGATGGATCACGCCCCGCGTCGTATCAACAGACGGGCTTTCCTGTTTCCGGCCGATCAATCCCGTGGAGCGCACGGCGTCCGTTTTCCGGACAGACAGCGATACCGAATTCGGTGCGGCGTCGGATTCCTTTGTTTCCGTATTCGGTCTGGAACGGAACAAATGGCAGGACCGTTTCCTGGGAGACCGGAATCTCAACCGTATCAGCTGTATCCGGACATACCCGGAGCAAAAGAACGGCTGTGCTTTCCGCATTTTTGCAGCGCCCTCGACACAGCCTTCCGAAAGACGTGCGGATACCGGCGATACGATCCTGTTCTATCTGGAAAACGCCGGCATACAGCCTGGGGAATCCCTGCTGGCCATTACCAGCAACCGGTACTGCAACCGGCAGTTCCTTCAGCTGGCATATCAGATCATGAGATCAGATCTTCCCGTGAGCCTGGATATAATCGGCAATTACCGGGACAGGGAAATCGTCACTGCAGAACAATATGATCCCGTCCAGTATCTGCAGGATGTTATTGCGATGATCGACTGGATCAACCGCTTTAAGAAAGGCATCATATGAACAACTCCATGATGAACAACTCCATGATGAGCAATTTCAAAGAGAGCAAAGGTACGGAAGAAATCAATTTCCGGGATTATGTCGGAAAAAAGATCCACATGATCGGCATAGGCGGATCCAGCATGTCGGGCGTGGCCCGGATCCTGCAGTCCTTCGGCTGTACGGTCACGGGTTCTGACCTTCACGACGGCCACAGCATACACGATCTCCGGAACGAAGGGATCCGGGTGACCCTCGGACACGACGCATCCAACGTAGGAAACGCCGACCTGACGGTCTATTCCATGGCGATCCCGCAGGATAATCCGGAACTCATATACTGTAAGAAAAACGGCATCCCGCTGATCGAACGGTCGGTCCTTTTGGGACAGCTGACCCGGGAGTATAAAAATGCCGTGGCAGTCTGCGGCACACACGGCAAGACCACGGTCACCTCAATGATCGCACAGATCCTCCTCGAGGCCGGAGCAGATCCCACGATCCACATCGGCGGCGTGCTGGACGCAATCGGCGGAAGCATCCGTATGGGCAGCCAGGAGATTTTTCTGACAGAGGCATGCGAATACCGCCGGAATTTCATGAACCTGTTTCCGACATCCGCGGTCCTGAACAATATCGATACCGATCATCTCGACTATTACCGCGATATCGAGGATATTACGGGTTCGTTCAGGGATTTTCTCGGAAAACTGCCCGAGAACGGCTGGGTGCTCGGAAACGGAGATGATCCCCGTGTTATGGAAGTGCTCGAGCAGACCGTATGCCCCCATCTGACCTTCGGAATGTCCGCTTTCTGTGATTTCCGGATGGCGGACGCAGAAGAAGACCCGAAGGGATATGTGACCTTCAGAGTTCTTCGCGGAACGGAATCCCTGGGGCAGGTCTCTATGGCGGTCCCGGGCATGTTCAATGCTGCCAATGCGCTGGCGGCCGTCGCCGCCGCCTGTCTGCTTGGCGTCGAACCCGGAAAGGCCTGTGAGATCGTCGGAAGATTCAAAGGCGCCCGAAGGAGATTTGAACTGACAGGGACGCTGAACGGGGCGGAATTATTCCACGACTACGGACACAACCCGGCAGAGATCCGCAATGCCCTTACCATCGCCCGGAAACGCTGTGGTCAGGGCAGGCTCTGGGCGGTACTGCAGCCGCATACCTACAGCCGTGTTAAAACCTTATTCGAAGATTACCAGACCTGCACGCAGACTGCGGACATTACGCTGGTAACGGATATTTTTGCCGCCAGGGAGTCCGATCCCGGGGATATCAATTCGGAGATGCTGGTGAACGCCATGAAGGAACACGGCGTCAACGCCCTGCTGACGCCGGAATTCGAGGACGCGGCAGAAGAAATATGCCGCGGAGTGAAGCCGGGCGACCTGGTCATTACCCTCGGCTGCGGAAATATCAATCTGCTGAACGATCTGCTGCAGAACGGCAGCGGCGGGGAATCGAGGTAGGCTATGACAGAATCCCGGATCATTATTTCCCTGATCGTTCCGACGTATAACGCCGCAGCATGGCTCACAGAATGCGTGACCTCCGTGACCGGCCAGCTCCCCGATAACTGCGAACTGATCCTCGTCGACGACGGTTCGTCGGACGGGACCGCACAGGCGGTCTGCAGATATGCGGAAGAACGCAGCAACATTACGGCCATACCCCGCGCACACGGCGGCGTTTCCGCTGCCAGAAATGCCGGGCTGGACGCTGCCCGCGGAGCCTATATCGCATTTCTGGACTGTGACGACTGTCTGAAGGAAGATTTTTTTTCTCAGGGCCTGCGGCTCATCGAAAGCGGCGCCGATCTCTATATCGGTGGCTTTGAACACGTGGACCCGGACAAAACGACGCCTATGGCGCTTGCAGACAAGATCTATGACACGGCTTCCGATTTTGCGGACGACTATATCCGGAACAGACATCTTCTGGTCTACTCAGCCTGCAATAAATTCTACAAAAACAGCATTATAAAGGAATATGGCATCCGTTTTGAAAGGGGGCTGTCCTTCGGTGAGGACAGACTTTTCAATTTTGAATATCTGCGTCATTGCGGGCGGATCGAAACCTCGCATATGATCATGTTCCGCTATATTCACAGGAACGCCGATTCCGCCTCGTACAAAAAATTCCCGGACCAGGAAAAAACCGTGCTCCGTCTTCATCGCGCCAAAATGGATTGTTTCCTGAATCTGTCCAAAGGCACGACCGAAGAAGAGAAGAACAGCTTCATCCGATACGATCGGGAAACCGAGCGGACACGGCTGTTAAAATATTATTCTTTGGCTGATCTGCATGAATTTTTATAAATAAAATAGAAAGGTAGTACTAACATGAAAAAACTCTGGAAAAAACCTCTTTGCCTGATCACTGCGGCCTGCATGATGTTCTCTTCAGCCGCATGTTCTTCGGGAGACGCGACCGCAGGGGAGGGCAAACAGGAAACAGGAGGAACCGCAGGCGTTTCGACGGCAGAAAGCCCGGATACAGCCACAGCCGGGCCGCAGGAAACAGCCGGAAGCACGAAAGCGGCCGGAACACCTGCAGCGGCTGATACTTCGGAGGAAACCGCAGCCACGTCAGCCGAAGAACAGGAAGCTTCTGCAGAAACGGAAGAAGACGTCTTTGCACAATGGAATAAAGATGCCGAATCCCTGAATACCCTGATCGATTACGTCGAGGATATCACAGACGAATCTTCCGAAAACTTTATTCCGGCAGAGGACAGGATTGCTGTGTTCGACATGGACGGTACGCTTTACGCCGAGCTTTTCCCGACTTATATCGAATACTATATGTTCGCCTGGAGAGTACTCGCAGATCCGTACTACGATCCGACCGACGAGTCTATGATCAAAACAGCAGAGACCATCCGCGACTGCGCAATTGACAAGTCCTATCCGGATGATATGCCGATGGAACATGCGCTTGCGGCGGCAAGAGCGTATGAGGACATGACGCTCGAGGAATTTACTGACTATGCAACGCAGTTCTTTCTGCGTGACGCGGACGGTTTCGAAGGCATGACCTGCGCGGAAGCGATTTATCAGCCCATGACGGAAGTCATCGAGTATCTGAACGACAACAGCTTTACCTGCTATGTGGTAAGCGGAAGCGACAGAACTCTGTGCCGTGTACTTCTGGAGGGCTTAATAGAAGTTCCGACCGAGAACATCATCGGAATGGATATCCTGTTCGAAGCAAGCGGTCAGGGAAATAAAAGCGGCCTGGATTATGTATATTCCGAAGACGACGATGTCATCAGGACCGATGTTCTTCTCGTCAAGAACCTTAATATGAATAAGGTCTCGCAAATCGTGATGGATATCGGCAAACAGCCGGTGCTTTCCTTCGGCAATACCAGCGGCGACGTCAGCATGCACAATTACACGCTCTTTCACAACAAATATAAAAGCGCCGCATTCATGCTCATCGCCGACGACGAGGAAAGAGATTACGGAAACACAAAATCAGCCGAAGAAAAAGCCGCTGCCTGGAAAGAAGATGGCTATAATGTCATTTCCATGAAAAATGATTTCAAAACGATCTACGGGGACAATGTAAAGAAGACCGGCACCTTCCGATGGAAAGACGAGCTTTCCGGGGAAAAGGCAGCCGCGCAAGACCTTAAGGGTACACTGACCGGGATCGACTATAAGGTCCTTGTAAACAAGCTCCATCCGCTGCCCGACAACTGGGAGGATCTGCTTGAAACAGTCCATTTCACGAATTCCGTGGGAGACGACGTCGAGGTCGAAACGAAAGCCTATAATGCTTATCTCCTCCTGAAAGAGGAGCTTGAGAAAGAAGGAATCTATATTGACCTTGACTCCGCCTACAGGAGCGTCGCCGACCAGCAGCGGATCATGGATGAATTCACCGAACAATACGGAAAAGACTATGCGCTGAAAACAGTCGCTCAGCCGGGATGCTCGGAACATCATACCGGTCTTGCGCTTGACCTGTATCTGATCATCGACGGCCAAAACATCACGGAAAACGAAGACCTGGTCACGTATCCGGAGATCTGGGCAAAGATCCATGAAAAGCTGTCCAAATACGGTTTCATTCTTCGTTATCTGGAGGACAGGGAACATATCACCGGATATGGTCAGGAACCCTGGCACATCCGTTACATCGACGATCCGGCTGCCGCCGGACAGATCATGGACGAAGGCATCACGTTCGAAGGATATCTGGGCGTTGTAAATGAAACGAACGTCGTAATCGATTACGGCTCTTCCGAACTCTTTACACCGGAAGAACTGGATAATGCAGCGATTCAGATCAAATGCGCGTTTGCCGGCTGGAACGGCTGCGAGCTCCACAGACTGTCCTATACCGGAGATGACGAGAACACGAAAGAAAATCTCGAATGGCTGAATTCTTTAAGCGATAACACGCACTATACAAAACTCGCGAAATTCTCGTCCGAGTTCTACACTTCACCGTCAGAAAACGAGAATCTGATGAATAATCTGGAAATAAAGGACTACCCATGGTGGCTCGGCATGACGGAAGACGGCAGCTGGGATATTGTAACGACAGGTGAATAGGAAGAAGCTTGACCGGAAACATCATTTGAAAAAAACCTCCTTCGGTGACTGAACTGCCGAAGGAGGTTTCTGATATCATGAATCATCCGAAATGATTTCCGGCTTCACCGGAGTCATTCTTCCCGGACCGGAATACATTCCTCAAAGTGCCTGATCCGCTCCGAAAGCCAGTTCTTCAGATACAGATATCCGTCCTCATAAGTATCGTGGAAGGCCCCGATGTCACGCTTGACCCCATACTGATTTGAATGATCTGCGCCCAGGGCGTATTCCCACCTGGTATAATTCATAGCTGCCGCAGGCAAAAGCTCCCGGTATAACAGATCACAATCCTCCAAAGTGTCTTCAAACACTTCTTTATTGCTGTTGAAATACTCCCTTACCCTCTCCGCGAAGCAGTCTGTCTTCAGCAGCAGAGAGATCAGCAGTCCGTTCTCATAGTCATTTCCGTCCGGATCCGCTTTGTCCGGACTTGCGGGGTTGCCCATGGAGCAGTCATAATCCCATACCGGCCCGAAATGGATCACATCTTCTTCCCCGTCAAGATAAAAATAGGTGCTGCTCAGATAGGAATCCGTATTGCGGAAAAAATCCAGCAGAAAATACATCCGGACAAACGAATCAATATCAATATATTTTGAAAGCTCCTCTTCGCTTACTGCCGCGGGATCTGTTTTCTCCAGATAGGTGTACACTCCGTCATACAATGAATCAAACTGTCCGACCGCATCTTCGACATGCTCCTCCGATACTGCTCCCCTTACGCCGAACACATCATAATCCGTTTCGAACCAGTATTCGTTCTGACCGTAATAGGCCTTGTCCAGTTCCACCAGGATCCCTTCGGGATCCGACAGTCCCACCCTGCCTTCCCCGAGTTCCACCTTTTCCCCGACGTAATAGGTCCCGATATACATGCCGTCCACCCAGACATTGGCATAGACAAAATCCATGGTGAAAGGCATGCCCATTCTCCGGGATGCACGGAAAGCGATCTCGTTTCTCATCATCGTCTCATCAAAGGCATTTGCCTGCAGGATCCATTTTCCTGCCGGTTCCATACCGAAGACTCCCGTATCTTCTTCGAATACGAGCTGATAGGATTTCTTCGCTGCCTGTTCCCAGCTGGTATTGCCGCGGCCTTTCAGGACAACATTTTCATAAGTATCGGCACTGCCTTCCCGGTCCACGAACATGACCGCGCTTCCTTCGTATTCGGTATCCTTAAGGCCTGCGTTTACGGTCTCAAGCGTGGTATCCGACAGTTCGATCATTACGCCGGGAAGATCGGCCTGAAGCGCCACGACATTGTAGTCCTGCCGGTTCTCTGACGTTATGGTCACCGCATCCCCGCTTTCTGCAAAGGCCCCGGTCACTGTGCCGCTTTTTTGATCAAAGCTTCCGTGATCGGTGCTCCTGATCCGGATCCCGCTGCATGAAAATGTAAGAGCCGGAAGGGAAATGTCACCCGGCAGAAACAGGTAGAAGATCCCTTCATCCGATCTCCAGCTTTTGATCTCCGAATCGCGATACCCGACCACAGCAGAAAAATCGCCGTCCGGCGTCCTTCCTGCCCACAGGAACAGACCCGCGGCAATCACTGCCATCACGACCGCAACAATGATAAGGATGATCTTTTTCACGCATACCCCCGGAATCACATTTGTTCAATTATAACTGATAAATCCGCCTCTGTCATTTATAGCCTGAAGTCCGGATGACCGGACCGGATCATCGGGACCGAATATACGGATAATTGAAATATAAAAACTGGAATAAGTCTGTACGAAGGTCTATAATAAAAGCATCCGAAAAGCTTTTCCAACAAACCATACCAATCAGAAAGGATGCAAGAAATGGAACATGAACTCCTTGTGTTAAAGGGAATCGAAAAAGCGGCGGAAGACAAGACCTTTTTCGATTTCGTAGAACCGCAGGTGGTAGAAGTATCCGATGAGGAAAAAATCGTTCCGACTTCATGCCGCGCATGCATCGGTCTTTGCGGCGTACTCGCGTACGTTAAGAACGGAAGGGTCGTACGCCTCGAAGGCAATCCGAACGATCCGATGAGCAAGGGCAGGATGTGCGCGAAAGGCCTCTCCGGAATCTCTGCTCTCTACCACCCGAACCGGAACAAATACCCGCTTGTCCGGGTCGGTGAAAGGGGCGGCGGCCGCTGGCGCCGCGTGACCTGGGACGAGGCGCTCGGCAAGATCGCGGATAAGATGATGCAGGTCAAAAATGACTTCGGCGCAGAATACGTACTGTGCTCCACCGGCGGCGGCGGAAACCCGGAGTTCTGGTCGATTTCCAGATTCTGCAATATTTTCGGAACGCCGAACTGGATCGAGCCCGGCTGTGCGCAGTGCTATCTGCCGCGTGTCCTGACGGCAGCCATGATGTACGGCGGCGCCGACAACTCGATCGCGGACATGAACTGCTACGAGCTTTACGACGAGGACACGACCCCCATCAAGACGCTGGTGCTCTGGGGGACCGATCCTTCCTATTCCTGTCCGTCATGCGGAGGAAGGATGGTCAATGAGCTGCGGGCCAACGGAGTCAATACCGTCGTCATCGACCCGCGCTTCACTCCGGACGCGGCCAAAGCCACGGTCTGGCTTCCCATACGGCCGGGAACGGACGTTGCCCTTCTGATGGCCTGGACGCGTTATATCCTGACGAACGATCTGTACGATCGCGACTTCGTTCTGCACTGGACGAACCTTCCGTATCTGGTCGACCCCGATTCCAAAATGATGGTGCGTGCGGAAGAACTCGGCCTGGCCGACAGCAGAACGGATGAGAACGGAGTCGATATTTTCGTCGTCTGGGACAATAAAACGAATTCCGCGAAGGCGCTTCATTATCCGTGGGACGATGATGCAGACGTGTCTTTATTCGGCACCTTTGAGATCAACGGCAAAACTTATAAGACCGGCGCGCAGAGACTGCTGGAGCGGGTCGACGAATTTACGCTTGAAAAAGCCGGGGAGATCTGTATGCTCGACCCGGAAAGAATTGAAAAAGGCATCCGTCTTTATGCCGACAACACGCCGAGCGGTCTCTGTCTCGGAGTCGCGACCGACCAGACGCCCAACTCGGTCCAGGCGGCAATGGCGGCGGATATGCTGGATATGCTCATGGGCAATATCGAAAAGCCCGGCGTGCCGATGCAGCGCTTCCCCACCGGCGGCGGAAAGAGGAACATCAAATATCCCGTCCCGGTCGCACAGAAATGCATTTCCGAAGAACAGTATAAGAAAAGACTCGGCGGGCAGGAATACAAAGGTCTTTCCATCTGGCTGGCCGGCCATCCGGGCACTGTTCTCGATGCGATCCTGACCGGAAAACCATACAGTCCGAAAGTCTGGATCGACCGTTCCGGCAATAAATTCGGCGTGCTTGCGGAAGCGTCCAGATGGGAAGAAGCCGTAAAGAAGATGGAACTGGTCGTTCATATGTTCATGTATCCGACTTCCTTCTCCGCGTACGCGGACGTCCTGCTTCCGACCGAGGAATGGCTGGAAACGGACATTGTCATCGAAGTATGCAATATGCTGGTAGCCCGACAGCAGGTCGTGCATCTGTGGGAGACCAGGGACGAAACGCAGATCTGGGCCAATCTGGCAAAGGCCTGCGCGGACCGCGGGCATGAAATGTGCCAGAAAGCCTTTGATCCGGAATTCATGGGTGAGGATTTCGCTTACTGGGAGGACATGGACGATTTCTTCACGCGCCTGACGCCGAAAATGGGCATGACCTGGGACGAGCTGAAGAAAAATACTCCATACGAGTTCATGCCGAAAGATGAATGGAAGACATTTTACGTTTATCTCCAGGACGATCCCGAAACCGGGGCTCCGAAGGGCTTCAGCACTCCTTCGAAGAAACTGGAAGTCTACTGCGAACGCATGGTCGAGCTCGGAAGGAGCGGCAAGCCGTTCATGCCTTACAGGATGGAGCCGGCTTCAAAAGATTACGATCCGCTTCCCTACTATCTCGAGCCCGTGGAAAGCCCGATCAAAGACGACGAGATCTCGAAAGAGTTCCCGCTCATCATGACCGGCGGCCGCGAACCGTATTATCACCACAGCACCCTGCGCAACGTACCCGTGCTTCGGGAAATGTGTCCGGTGCCCAGACTATGGATCCATCCGGATGACGCGAAGACCAGAGGTCTGAAGACAGATGACTGGGTATGGGTCGCATCGAAGCGGGGAAAGATCCGCGGCAAAGCCTATGTTACAAAGGGCATCAAACCCGGTACTGTCTGTATGGAGCGCTTCTGGAATCCCGAAAAGCTCAATACCGAAACACACGGCTGGAAGGAAATGAACGTCAACATACTTACGAAATCCACGCCGCCGTACAATGATATCGCGGGGACGCACACGCTCCGGGCCTATCAGGTAGACGTCTGCAAGGCGGACGAAGGACCGGAAGGCATCTGGACAAAACCGGAAGACTTCACTTCATGGCTTCCGATGTCGAAGTAGAAAGGGGGATATGATGAGCCAGTTAGCAATGGTCGTTGAAGTAGACAGATGTATCGGATGTATGGGCGGCTGTCAGGTAGCCTGTAAAACAGAACACAATATCTCCCTGGGAAGATCCCGGTGCACGGTCTATACGATGGGGCCGACGGGAGTATTCCCCGATCTTGAAATGTATTTTCTGCCGGTGATGTGCCAGCAGTGCAAAAATCCGTCCTGCGTCGCCGTCTGTCCCACAGGCGCGTGTTACAAGAACGACGACGACGGTGTGATCGAAGTCGATACCGAGGCCTGCATCGGATGCCGTTCGTGCATCAATGCGTGTCCGTTCCACTGCAACAACTTCAATAAAGAAAGAAGGGTCTCCGATAAATGCACCCTCTGCGTCGAACGAAGAGAAGACGGCCTCGAGCCGTCCTGCATGAGAAACTGCGCCGGAGCGGCGCTGCATTTCGGAGATATCGATGACCCGGAAAGCGAGGTCTCGAAACTCCTTGCGGCGAACGAAGGCCACGTCTATACGCTTCCGGACAAAGACGGAAACGAACCTTCGAACCGCTATATTTTAAAAAACGCGAAATGGATCGACATGATGCCGTATGAATTTGAAAAAGCATTGAAAGAAGGTACATTGGATGAGTGAGAAAGATCGGGAATATACGAAATATCGGGAGATGATGTACAGGCTTCTTTCGAGCATCTACATCAACGAGATCGATGAAAATATGCTCCGGGCGATGCAGGAATTCGAATTCCCCGAAGCGCCCGCAAAATGCGAAGGCTGGCAGACGGATCTGGCGGAAGGATATGCGCTGATCCAAAAGGCTCTGGCCGGCTTCGAAGGAAAAGACGAACAGGAGACGTCCGGACTTCTGGAGGATCTGGCCGCGGATTACGCCAGGACTTTCCTTGCGGCAGGCGACGCGACAGGCAAAGCAGCTTTTCCGTATGAATCCTATTATGCAGGAACCGACAGCCGGTTCGGCGGCAGCATACAGATGCAGCTTAATGCATTATATGCAGCAAAAGGCTTTCAGATGAAAAAAGATATGTTCAGCATCCTCGAAGACCATATCGGTCTGGAATTCTGCTATATGGCGGAGCTGCTCAGAATGCAGTCCGGGACCGAAGACGAGAAAGAAGCGGAGACCCTGGGCACGGAACTGAAAACATTTTTCAATGAACATATCGCCGGGTGGATCGGCCTGTTCACTGCGGATATTTACAAATACTCCGAACGGGATTTTTACAGAGGATTCGCCCGTGTTACCCGCGGATTTGCAGAAGCGGAAAAGCTTATCTTTTCGGGGGAGGAATAATGGGATACAGAACAGATAAAACAAAACTGGACCGGGTCTTAACGGAACTCGGCAGCAAATATCAGATCTTTGCGCCGGCGTGGGACAAACGCAGAAAAAGCGTCAGGTTCCGCAGTATTAGAACTGCCGACGAGATCGTGCTTGACCGTCAGTCGGATTTTTCGATCAAGGAAACATACTATCCGATTTCGCAGGTCATGATGTATTTTCAGACCGACAATATCAAAGAGGCGCCTGTTGCGGATCCGCGGGACATTCTTATCATAGCGAGGCCCTGTGACCTGAACAGTATCCGGAGACTGGATAAGATCTTCGGTGACAACGGCGAACCGGATTATTTCTACGCAAGACTGCGGGAAAAGGTCAGATTCGTTCTGCTCGAATGCCGGCAGGGTTTCGAAGACTGCTTCTGTGTTTCGATGGGCAGCAATATTTCCGACGACTATTGTATGGCCCTGCGTCTGGAGAAGAACGACGCCGGGGAATTGTCGGAAATCCTGGTAAAGACCTGCGATGACGAATTCGATGCTTTTTTCCGCGGCGAACAGGAGGCTCCGTTCGAGCCGGAATTCGTCCGGGAAAACAAAAAAACAATGCGGATCCCCGATATCAGCCGGAAGAATCTGAAAGCCGTCAGCGATCTGGAGTACTGGTCGCAGTTCGACGAAAAATGCATAGGATGCGGCGGCTGCAACACGGTCTGCGGGACCTGCAGCTGTTTCGATACGTCAGACGTTCTTTACGGGGACGGACGGGGAGACGGCGAACGCCGCAGGATCTGGTCGTCCTGTATGCTGGAGGATTTCACGGAAACGGCCGGCGGAGCGCGCTCACGCAATACACGCGGCGCGAACATGCGGTTCAAGGTGTTCCATAAATTCTATGATTTCAAAGCCCGTTTCGGCGAAGAAAATATGTGCGTCGGATGCGGCAGATGCGATATGCGCTGCCCGAAGGACATTTCATTCTTTGACGCGGTGAACGGTCTGAATGAAGAAACAGAGAAACTCTGAGATGCGGGGTGAGGATAAACTATGTGGACGAAAAATGTTAGTGAGAAGATAGACAATATTATGAAACCGGAGGCGCACCGGATCCTCGGCATTACGCACGAGACACAGGCTGAATTCACTTTCCGCGTCGCTTTCGATGCGCCCTTCGAAGACGGTCAGTTCTGCATGCTTTCGATCCCGAAATTCGGCGAGGCGCCGATCTCCATCAGCGGGAGGGGCGAAGGATACGTAGACTTCACGATCCGCAAAGTCGGCAGGCTTACCAAAGGACTTTTCGATCTCAGGGAAGGCAGCACGCTCTTTCTGAGAGGCCCCTACGGAAGCTCCTGGCCGGTCGAAGATGTCTTTGCCGGTCCCGATAAGACCCTGGTCGTCATCAGCGGCGGCACCGGCCTTGCACCGGTCCGTACGACGCTGAACCGTTTCTACGATAATCAGGATCAGATCAAAGATCTGTATCTGATCTCCGGCTTCAAGGATATGGATGCCGTTCTCTTTGACGAGGACCGCGAAAAATGGGCGAAGGCGGAAAAATTCCATACACTCTATACGCTGGACGATTCCGAAGCCCCCGGGTTTGAAACGGGTATGGTCACCGCCCATCTGGACAAAATACCGTTCGAAAGCTTCGGTGACAACTACTGCGTGGCCGTCGTCGGCCCTCCGCCTATGATGCATTTCACCGCGCTCGGACTTATGAAGCTCGGCGTTCCGGCTGAGAAGATCTGGGTGTCATATGAAAGGAAAATGCAGTGCGCGGTAGGAAAATGCGGGCACTGTAAGATCAATGAGACCTATGTCTGCCTGGAAGGGCCTGTATTCCATTATCCGAGGGCAAGGGAGTTGTTTGACTGAAAAATCGGATATGATAAAAATCGACCGCCCCAAATCAAGGTTTTTTCCTTGCCGGGGCGGTCGAAATAACTCTGCTTTTTGATAAATGAATTCTCGGCTGCCCCGCTGCATTCCGAACCTTTTATGTTAGCAGCCGGCCCTTCTCGCCGGTCTGATTGCGCTTCACCTTCCGGGAGGTAGTCTTCTCGAACTCCGTATCCCGGAGGCGCAGCCTCAGGATCCTTTTGGCCGGTGGTACTTTCCGGTTGATCTCTTCAACCTTGTTCCGGAACAAAGCCTCCGCCTTGCCTGCGTATTCCGGGAACGGATATACTTCCGCCGTGATCTGTTCCTCTTCGGAATAGACCATGATCTCAGCCATCCATTCGCAGCCCGCAAAGCGGTTTTCCAGTTCCTCCGGCGAAATATTTTCTCCGTTGCTTAATATAATAAGGTTCTTTTTCCGTCCGGTAATGTAGATCCTCTCGTCTTTTACATAACCGAGGTCCCCGGTCATGAGCCATCCGTCTTCGGTGAACATTTCCCGTGTGGCAGCATCGTTCTTATAATACCCCAGCATCACGGAGGGACTTTTGACGAGGATTTCTCCGTCCTCCACTTTCACCTGGCAGTTCTTTACGACTCTGCCCACATCTTCTCCGGTAGAAGGATCGGCCAGACTGGAAGAGGTGATCCTCGGAGCGCATTCGGTCATGCCGTAGCCCTGCGTGAGCGGAATCCCCATCTTCGCATAGGCTCGGGTGAGATCCGGGTTCAGGTAAGCGCCTCCGCAGAAAATGACTCCCAGGTCTTTTCCGAATACCTTACGGCCGATCATTTTCATCGGCAGCAGGGGATTCTTTTTCTTCTCCGCCGAGATCCGACGGTAGATCGTCTCCACCATCAGCGGGACCATAAGGATCTTGGTCGGTTTGAAGAGCTGGATATTCTGCATCATCCGGATCAGGGAGTCGTTGATGCACAGGGTCGCTCCGTAACGCAGGGAAAGCAGCACGTCGCAGGTGAGGCAGTATGCGTGATGGATCGGCAGGACGGTCAGCAGGATGTCGCTGTCGCTTCCTTCGTTGTCGCAGCAGCAGGCGTTGTCGATCAGGTTGGCATGGGAAAGCATGACCCCCTTGCTCTTTCCGGTGGTCCCGGAGGTATAGAGGATGCAGGCGCACTGCCCCGGATCTACGGGAAGCAGTTCTGCGGTAGTACTCTGCTCCAGAAGGTCCTTCAGGGAAAATGCCTCCTCTTCCGGCGTAAAGCAAACGTATGCGGTGATCCGGGGACACGCGCTGCGCACCGTCTCGATCGCGGCCTTGAAACGCCGGTCATAGAACAATACGGTCACGTCGGCCCGGTTCAGGTTATCCGTGATTTCTTCCGGTGAAAGCTGCGCATCGATCGGAACCGCCACATTCCCGTTGAAAACGGTTCCGAGAAGGCAGGTAATATAAGCAATGCTCGTCGGCCCCAGAAGGGAGACGTGGATCACGCCGTCCCCCTGCCCGGCCAGCCAGGAACTGACTTTGCGCGCGTCTCCATAAAACTGACTGAAGGTTTTTTCCGCGATTTCCGTACCTGCTTTTTCCCGCAGCCAGACCTTGTCAGGTCTTTCGCCGGCAGCAAGCACGACCAGATCCTGGAGCGTTCTTAATTCAGTCGTTTCCATATCAGCACCTCAGCCCTGTTTCTTCTCAATATAATTCATAATATCCTTTACCGTATAAATGTCGGTGAGCTCGCTCTCGTCAACGGTAATTCCGAACTCTTCCTCGAAATCGCCCATCATGCTCATGACGGCGAAAGAAGTAAGCCCGAGCTCCTCGGCCAGTTTTGAGTCTTCTTTGATCTCCTCCGGCTCCACATCCACATACCGGGTCATAATATCTCTGATTTTTTCCAACATAGTAATTATTCTCCTTTCGCGCTTCCTGTTACATCCAATCCAGGATCTCTCCGATGGTCCTGGTCGGATCCTCCACGCCGCGGAAAATGGCGCGGCAGAGATAATAGTACAGTTCTTCAATCTCTTCCAGGGAAACACAGTTCTTCTGATATTCAAAGTTGAAGCTGAAACCGTTGTCCGTGGGCCGGTGCATAACGGTAATGTAGATGTGCTGCATGGCCACGCCGTTCGAATACCACATGCTCTTGAAATTCATGTCCGGGACCTGCTGGCCCTTCAGGCTGGAAAAGGACATGGGCTGATAGGTCAGGGTCGTGCAGTCGTAACTCGTTCCCTGCGGTACGCCGTAATGCGCGCCGACTGCTCCCATGTACATGATCGGATCGTAATTGGCGTGGCGGAGAAGGGCATTCTCACCCGCATGAACGATCTTCAGCGCATCAAGGAAGGTGGTTTCCGGTTCAATGATCGTACGCAGAGGCCAGAAGTGAATGCGGGTACCGCCCGACTGACTCTCCAGAAGGGTTCCGCGGCGGGCTACGGCATTCTTCAGGCTGACGTCCTTCTCATTCCCGGCGAACTTGGAAAATGTGGTGCGCAGTCCCAGCAGCAGAACGACGGCGATCGGGATCCTGTATTCCTGACTGAAAGCAAGCAGGGCTTTGGAAGGCTCGTCTTCCAGTTCATAGACCTTGATATCGGCCTCGATATCCCCCGTGGGATAGCAGGCGCGCAGTTCCGGGTTCTGCATCTGTTCCCGAAGCTCCAGCAGACGGTTCCTGGAACTGAACGGCGTATATATAGGTTCCGGCTCTGCCAGTTTCGCCATCCAGAACGCCTCGTCCTTTTGCCGGGCCGGGCTGTCCGCCTCATAAGCCAGATCCAGTCTGAGCTGGTCCAGATAGCTCTTCGGAGGCTTCGGAGCAATAACATTTTCAAACTTTTTGTAACAATACAGGTTGAGCACGTAACTGTAAAAACTGATGATGGCGGACGAGTCCATGGTCATATGATGGACTTTCATATAAATGCCGTTATAATAGTCCGGAAGCCTGATGATAACGATCTCATTCATCGGACCCCCGTTCATGTAAAGCGGCATACGGCTCCACCGTTTCATTTCCTCATGGGCATCTTCCTCGTGCCAGTGGGAAAAATCACAGATCCTGATTTCCCGGTCCTCGGTCGGAACCAGATACTGGACCAGATTTCCTTCTTCATCCGGAGCCATTCTCAGACGCATGGCCTCGAATTTCTGATACCCGTCATAGATGCATTCTTTCAGTGTCTCAAAATCGATGTCGTCATACTGAATATAGAAGCCCGTACAAATATTCAGCAGTTCATCCCGGTGACAGGCGGATACGGTGTAATAGTGGATTCGCTGTGCCGCGGTCAGCGGATAAGCCTGCACCACGGCGCCGTTAATGTTCACTTCTTTCATCGTGTTCTCCTTTCTGCTACTGATTTGATTTCTCCTGCATCTCATTTTCGCCGAGTGCTTCGGCAAGGAATTCTTTTTCGGTCTGCTCGTAGAGGGCCTGATTCTCAAATATGCTGGAACCGTGTCCCGCATTGTCCACGAGAAGCAGTTTCTTCTTTCCCGGACAGGCGTCATAGTTCTTTTCGCTCATCCATGTGGGTACAAATTTATCCTCTTTCCCGTGGACGAACAGGACCGGCACCTGGTTGTTCTCCAGGGCATCGAGCGTGGAATAATCATCGAAGCCGTACCCTGCTTTTTTCTTCGCAATGACGGAAGTGGCTTTCAGGATCGGGGCCGGCGGCAGATGGTAGTTCTTTTTGATTACATGTGAAAATATTTCATCGGGCGAGGTGTAGGCGCAGTCCGCGACGACAGCGGACACCGTCCTCTGGATCCCGGGAAGTCCCAGCGCCATCAGAACGGTGGCGGCTCCCATGGAAACGCCCATGAGAACGATCCTGGTATCTTTTCCGAAACGTTCCAGACTGTATTTTACCCACTCCAGCGTATCGTAACGGTCCAGAATGCCGAAGCCCACATATTCTCCTTCACTCTCCCCATGCGCCCTCAGATCCAGCATCAGGACCTCGTAACCCTGGTCATGAAAGAATTTGGCATGTACGGCGTTATCCACCGCTTTGCTTGTAAAGCCATGATGAAGGATGGCCACCTTGCCGGAATGAGTTTCCGCCGGCAGATAATATGCGTGAAGCACCAGTCCGTCCTGGGAGAGGATGTTCACATCTTCCAGCTGCTGTTCCTTCAGCCATTCTCCCACCGGAGCCATCGTAACAGCGTACTCCGCCATTTTTTCCGGGTCCGCGAACTCCTCGATAATGTCATCGCTGGTCTCTTCCGGACGGGGCAGGGTCCTTTTGTACAGCATCCTCGCAGCGATCGCCGTCGTCACTCCGGCTCCCGCTGCCGCTCCTCCTATGATCGAAATAATTGTTTCTTTGTCCATAATAATCGGTCTCCTCGTTTTTACTTACGGAGCTTGTTTTGAATCAGCTCAGAAAACTCCAGAGCCTTGCCCAGATCTCCTTCCGCCTGCAGACGGCCGTCATCATAAGCCTCTCCCGGGTCGATCTTACCCTGAATGAGTTTGTTGAGGTCACTGCTGCTGATCGTGACCGCGCACTGCCGGTCGTAATACTCATAGGGTTCCACATTGACGCAGCCGTCCTTGACTTCCACATAAAAGACGCCCGGGTCATCTCCCGTGATGTTGATCTGTACGGCCAGGAAATCAATCCCGGAAATGTCGGCTTTCGCTGCCATTGTTCTGGCTTTCTTCAAAATGCTCTCAAATTTCATCTCTTGTCCTTTCTGCCTCAAATGCACGCATGTTATTGACTGTTACTTATTGTTACTTGTCTTTATTGCTCATTAATGATTAAAACTGTTGGCCCAATTCACCAGGGAATTATGCCAGATGTTCTCTGTTACGTCCCGGCGCATCTGATCCGTAACGGGACCGTTCTTCGCCAGTTTGGACAGGATCACAGCCTGGAGCTGCTCCACCGTCATCAGATCATAAGGAATACTCGGGATCTCTGTTTCTTCAAGAGGAATCCCGGATTTTGTTTTTGCCTTTGTTTTTGCATTTGTCGTTTCCTTTACCGGTTCCTTTTTCTTCGGATCCTGCCCTGCCTCCGGCTTTTTCGTCTTCTTCTCCGGCTTTGTTTTCTTCTCCGGCTCAGCTGTCCTCTTTTCCGACTCTGCCGTCTTCTCCGACGCTGGCGGAGCTGCCGGTGCTGCGGGCATGAAGATCGGAGGCGCATCATTTTCGATTGTTCCGGAAGTTTCAGGGACTTTCCCCTCCGGATCCGGCGCGAATATCTCACCACTGCAGCCCGGAAGGCAGAAATTCAGCCTTCCTCCCGAACCCTGGATCTTCTTTCCTCCAAGCAGCCCGATATAGGCCGTATCCTGAGCCTCCACGTTGAGCCATGCTTCTCCGTCACTGTTGTTCACTGCCACGATGAGGCTTCCCCGCGCAAAGGAGAACTGCTGGTTGGTCAGTACGAGCTGACGGTAATCACCGAAAGCAAGATCCTGCTTCCGCTGACCGTGGATCCTTCCCAGGGCGGCGACGAGAGCGGTACAGGGGTTGTTCTCGTAATCGCCGCTGTGATCCTTCAGCTCGATGCAGGGGCGAAGCGAATCATCCGAGAACCGCTCTTTCCGTCCCTCGATCCCGAACTCGCTTCCGTAATACACGGAGGGGATTCCCGGAAGGGTATAGAGAAGGATGTGGACCGGCAGATAATGCGCTTTGTTCATCAGCTTGGTGCTGATACGCTCCACGTCGTGGTTGTCTACAAAATTGTACAGCCTGATGTGCTCGGGAACAAGGCCCCGGGTACGTTCCACCGTATGGGCGATCTCGAAATAATTATGGTCGTTATGACCGCTGTACAGGGCTTTGTGAAGGGCGTAATTCGTGACGCTGTGCAGAGTATTTTCATTTGCCCAGCGCGAATAATCACCGTGAATGACTTCTCCCATGAGCCAGAAATCGGGCTTGACCTCGTCTGCCGTCCTGCGGAGCGCTTTCATGAATTCGAAATCCAGTACGTCGGCAGCGTCCAGCCGGATACCGTCCACGTCGAATTCGCTGACCCAGAATCGGATGACATCGCAGATGTAATCGCGGACAGCCGGATTTCTCTGGTTCAGTTTCGCCAGCAGATTATAACCGCCCCAGTTGTCATAGGAAAAACCGTCATGATATTCATTGTCGCCCCAGAAGTTCACGTTGCAGTACCAGTCGCGGTACGCGGAGTTCTCCCGGTTGGCCCGGATATCTTTGAACGCGAAAAAATCGCGCCCCGTATGGTTGAATACACCGTCGAAAATGACCTTGAGCCCGGCCTCGTGGCATGCGTCCACAAAAGCTCTCAGATCTTCGTTCGTACCCAGCCGCCCGTCCAGCAGCCTGTAATCGGTTGTCTCATATCCGTGTCCGACGGACTGGAACAGGGGTCCGATATAAAGAGCTGTGAATCCCAGCTTTTGAATATGCCCGATCCAGGGCAGCAGCGTATTGAGCCGATGGACCGGCTCACCGTAGTCATTCTGTTTCGGGGCACCTGTCAGCCCAAGGGGATAAATATGATAAAAGACCGCCTTATCATACCATGCCACAATATTTTCCTCCATTCATCCGACATTCTTATTATAGAACAGACATCTGCAGAACTGCAACTTACATCATCTGCAGGAGCAGTCACATATAGATCGTCAGTTCATTCAGTCCCAGCAGATTCTGATACTGGACGTCCTTCACTATATTTAAAGCAAGACGGATCCCGACGTTTTTGATCAGGTCCTCTTCGTTCAGCAGGGCCAGACGGTCAGACGGGTTGAACGGCCTGCAGTCGTCCCGCAGATGAAGCATCAGTTCATCGTTTTTATGGACCACACGGATATCTACGGAATGCGTTCTTTTCCGGTCTTTTTTGAATCCGTGCAGTACGACATTGCCCGCCATCTCTTCCATGGCAATTCCCGAACAGACCGCTTTTTTGTGGTCGATGCCCCGCTCGAGGCAGAAATCGATGATCTGGTGCGATATGATGACCACCTCTTCGATGCTCCGGATCGAGATATCTATACGTTCGTTCTCCGCAGCCCCGAAACTATCCGGCATGGCGAGCAGATCCCCGACATTTTTCGGGGCACGCCCGAGGTCCTTGCGCGCGAAAACGATGATCACGATCAGACAGATCACTCCGTTGAGAATGTTCGCCAGATACAGGCCTTCCATCTTCATGGCAGGGATCAGGAAAAGGCTTAAAAGCGTCACTCCGACAAAGCCGTCTATGACCGGCAGGACAATGGACATCGCCTTTTTCTGAGCTGCCTGGGCAAAACTGGCAAAGACCAGACTGATGACGGCAAGCGGCATGCACAGCGGCAGCATTCTGAATCCGCTGACAGTCATTTGATAGACCGGATTTGTCACGTCATGATAGAACATCTGCGTAAGTGGTTCCGCTGCCAGGACCAGGATCAGGGAGACTACGCACATGATCGGAACGCCTTTCCGGATCACGACGCGCATCGTATCGGTCAGTGACCGGCGATCCTCCTCACCGATACTGATGGAAAACAGCATACGCGCCACGGCGGTCATGCCGAAAGGCAACGCCCATATGATCCCCAGGAACGAATTCGACGCTGCAAAGGACGATATTCCCAGACTGCCTATAAATTTCATAATCAGTGCATTCACAACGATGCAGCGGAACATCTCGACGAACCGCGAAAGCGCACCGGAGTAGCCGCGGCGGATGATCTCAGGCGCAATGCCGCGCGTGACAGACCGGAAGGAAAATTTTAACGGAGACCGTCCGGAAATGTAATACACGGCCTGCACAATAAAGAAAATCCACTCGCTGACAGACGACGCGAGCCCGAGACCGAACGTCCCCATAGGTATCGCGATGAGGAACAGATAATTCATCGCCGCGTTAGAGCCAAAGCAGAGCAGGCTTGCCGTCATGGTCCGTTTCGTCTGATTTTCCAGGGAAAGGAACGCGAACATCTGCTGTCCCAGCACCAGAGCCGGAATACCGATAGACTGACCGAGAAGGTACTGATTGAACAACTCCTGCCGGTAATTGTTCGCTTCCATTACGGAGATCACATTTGTGACCGCACTGATAATGAGAACGACCGTGGTCAGGACCGAAACAATGACGGACATCAGAAGATCGACGGAATACACGCTTTTTACGGTTTCGGGCTTTTTACCGATATACAGTCCGTACAGCATCATTGAGCCGCTGACCAGCATGATGCTCAGCGCATAGAGAAAATGATTCATCGGCGCGTAAAGCCCCATGGCGTTCATGGCGTCGCTTCCGAGCACGTTGCTGGCGAACAGGCTGTCTACAATGCTGTTGACGGCATTTACGACGACCAGAAGGATCTGATAAGGAAGCAGGCGGAAAAACAGACCCGAAATCAGTTTGTAATCCGAGGTAAGACCGCCCGCTGCAGGTTTGTTTTTTTTCATCTTATTTTCATTATATCAATATATCATGCATCCAGATCCCCGCCGAAATTCTTGAGGGAATCGATCGTGATCTTGCATCCTTTTTCTATATGCTGCAGGATGAATTTCATAATATTTTCCGGCACGGCCACGCATCCGCCGGTATAAGTGCGGTTGATCCTGAAGCAGTGCATCAGAAATGCGAATCCTTTTTCCACTTCGCATTCGGTATTGTATCCCATGTCCAGACAATACTGATAGGCATAATCGAAATCCGAAATACGCTCGCTTTCTTTTGTGTCCAGGTCAGGCAGATCTTTCGTGCTTACAAGCTTGTTGAATTCCATACCTTCCCGTGCATCTCCGGACCAGTAATAACTGTCGTCGACCTTCGTATACCCCATCGGGCACCCCGGATCGTCTGCCAGTCCGAAGGCCTGTCCGACGGTAAAAGTCCCTACGGGCGTATAGCAGTCATTGATATTGGCGTCTCCCAGACCGTCCAGTCCGATGAATCCGGGCGTAGAAATGATCTGCTGCCATTTGCCGTCCTTATCTTTCTCGTGCATCGTGACATAAGCAGTGGTCTTATCGACCCCGGCGACAACGATGAGCTGCTCCGCATCTTTTGCCGCATCGAGCTTCGTTACCCATTCCGGCGACTCGCGCACCGGCTGGTCGGTGAAATACAGGTCATCCGCACCGGAAGCGGCTGCCTGGCTGTCTGCAGAAGTCTGACTGTCTGCGGAGGCCTGCTGCGCACCGCATCCTGCAAAAAACGAAAGCGTTAATGCTGCTGCGGCAATCAGGGCCAGTCTGCTTTTTCTGCTTTTATTCATCTGTTCTCTCCTCTTCATCATACATTTTTCTTCGTTTTTCCAAATCCCGTTTGATTTCAATATCTTTACCTATCATATTTAATAATCGGAAGACTGTCAAACTTTCCGTTTTTCTGTAAACTTGCATCATGCATTCTGAACAAATTCTTTCTGTTTTCGTGGGGTTTTACTTGCATACAGGGTTTTTTACTGCGCCGTTCTGTCTGTTTTGCTCGATTTTTATCCCGTGTTTTCAGCATTTTCCACAAATACCTTTTCATGATCACCCGGTTTTTTCGATATCAAAAACTTGCAGTTTTAAAACTTCTCTATATAATATGCGCGGAAAGGGGAATATATTACTAATGTTCAGTTATTATTCGGAATTTGCTCTGCAGGCAGCGGAGGAACATATGCTGGAACAGCAGATCCGGATCGAAACGGACGCCCTGACGGGCGTGTTCAGCCGCATGGCCTACTCAGACGCGCTGAAATATTACGATCGTGAGAAAAACGAACTTCCGGACGGATTCGCGGTATTTACCTTCGATATCAACGGCCTGAAAGCAGTCAATGACAGTCTCGGCCACGATGCCGGCGACGAGCTGATCTGCGGCGCGGCGCAGTGCATTGATTATATTTTTCATAAGACGGGACGCTGCTATCGTACAGGCGGAGATGAATTTGTCGTACTCGCCGACAACATGGATCACAGCCGGGCCGAGGAAGCACTGCTCCATCTGGCCCATGAGACGAAACACTGGATCGGGGAAATCGTTTTCCATCTGGCCCTGTCTGCCGGCTATGCTTTGATCAAAGATTATCCCGGTTTTTCTGCGGAACAAATAGTACGTGAAGCAGACCTTGCCATGTATGAGGCAAAAGCGGCGTATTACAAACAGGTCGGAAGAGACAGACGCCGCAGATAACGGACATTTCAGATTCCGAGATCCACAAGGGGGAACCTTGCTTCCGTCACGTTCAGAACGTCGTAATCAACATTATTCTGCCGAAGCTGGCGTACGAACTGGGAAAAATAATCCTCTTCGCGGAAGAACTGTATGAAATTCAGGAAGAAATACCCGGTCATCGCGCTCATCTCTACCGTCAGCGGTGCGTGTGTGGACGGCAGCGCCGTTGACGGCATAATATCATTTTCCAGTATATAATGCTCCGCTTCCCCCAGATATGCCTTTCCGACATAACTCACGGTCGCCGTCACACAGCCGGAAAGCGCCTCCATCTGGCGCACACAGTAAGCCTGCCGGTCGCGGAGCTCCTCCATGGTTTCCAGGTGCGCAGCCAGCGCCTGATAATCCCGGATCTGATCCAGTATCATTTCCTCTTCGGACTGCAGCATCACCATGCCCCGAAAGGTAGTAGCCTGAGTGGAAAACGACTTTCCTTTCATTCTGTCCGTGAAAGGAAGGCGCACGTCACCGACCAGGCTCTGGTGTGCAAGCGGAGCCCGGAGCGCCCTGCGCTGGTTGACGCACATGGCAATGACCGTCGGAAGTGCCGCGTCAGGATGCAATGCTTCAATGGTCCGCGCGAGCAGCAGGGCCACGATCGTTGCGGGACTGCCGTCGTTGGAGATATTGAACTGCATGAAAGTCTCCTCCGGTATGCGCATATTGATCACGATCCCGTCCGGCGTGATGTTCGCAATGCCCGCGTCTGCCAGCTGGAAGGCCGGCTGATCCCATTTCTGAACAAGACCTTTTTTCTCAGGGTCAAGCGGTGCCAAAGCAGGATCGTTCCATTCGTCCTCCGGAACGTCGTCGTCACAAAGACGTATTCCTTCAGACGGAAGCTCCCTTTCGTAGAAGGCGGAGCAATAATAATACAGCAGCGTTTTGAGCAGCGGGGCAACGCCTCCGCCGTCTGTCAGGCCGTGATAAGCGTCAATGTGCAGCCGGTTCTTCCAATAGCAAAAGCACAGCAGATGCTCCGAGGTCTGCGCACTCCCCAGAACCGTACGCTGATTCGTATGGATCACAGGGACGGGGGCAGGATTGGGCTCAAAGCACGGTCTGCCGTCTGCCACGCGCAGGCGCACCTGAAAATACGGGTAGCGCTGCATCGTTTTATCGACCGCCTGACGGAGAAGCCGTCCGTCGATAAGATCTTTCATTTTAATGGTCTGGCGAAAAGTATTCGGCTCTGCTTCTGTCGTTTCGTACAGGGTCCGAAGCTCTGAGTACAGAGGTCTGATCATGCCGCTGCAGTCTCCTTTTGTCGTTTTCCTGTGAAGTGTATCATATTTTTCTGGTTTTTTTTAAAAAGTTTCAAAATAAAACTACTTTTTTTCAAAAATCTGCTATAATGTAGAATACGGATACAAGACTATAATAAACATAATTATACAAGGGAGGATAAAATGAAAAAAAGAGTATTATCAGGGCTGCTGGCAGCCGTACTTTCAGTAAGTATGTTTTCCGTAACTGCATTTGCAGATGAATATGACATCTCTGCTGCTACGGAGACAACGGGAGACAGCGAAGAACTGCAGATCGTGTTGGATGAGAATACGGTCGCGCCCGACACAGCATCTGTCACGGAAACTGTTGCAGAACCGGTGCTTCTGGCGGCGGCAGCTACCGGCGGTACTGAAGCCACGATCACGATTCCGCCGCAGGTACAGGAAATCATAGACAAGATCCGTACTTTCGCAGAGAATCTTGCGAACAGCGGATATGCAGATATGGCAAAGGAAATGCTCGGACAGTTGGAGGAACTGCTGAACAAATCTTTTGAAAATCTCAATCTCCCGGATCTGTCTGAGCTGATCAAAATACTTGAGAAGCTGCCCACCGAGCTGTCGCCTTATGCAAAAACAGCCGTAGAGTATTTAACCAAAATCGTTAAAGATGTTATTAACAAAGTACAGAACCTCGATAAAGAAGAAATCGATAAGATCGTAAACAAAGTCAAGGATGCCATTGAGACAGTAAAAGAGGCAGCGAAGGAAGCATCAGAGCATCCGCAGGCAGTCGTATTGAACAAAGTCCTGGCCAGTGTCAACGTCGGACAGAAAGTACAGCTGGGCGCCGTCGTCCTTCCTCTGTCTGCAAAGAACAAGGCAGTGACCTGGAAGAGCAGCGATACCTCGATCGCGACCGTAAGCAGCACGGGGTTAGTAACAGCCAAGAATATCGGATCTGCTAACATCACTGTTACAACAAAAGACGGGAAAAAGAAAGCGACCTGCAAAGTCATGGTTTATAAGTCTGTATCCGACCTGACAATTTCAATTTCCCCGAAATCAGCTGCTTATACAGGAAGTGAAATCACACCGAAAGTCACCGTAAAATCCGGAAGCACAAAACTGAGAGTCAACCAGGATTATATAGTCAAGTACCGCAATAATATTGAGGTCGGAACCGCAACTGTAATAATCATCGGAAGAGGGTTCTATGTCGGTTGGGGACAGAGGAATTTCAAGATTACGAAGGCACCCAATACGCTGACCGTATCAAAGACCTCCTATGCGTACAAACAGTCCAGCCTGACGTCTGCAAAAACATTTACGATCGGTACGAAAAACGCCATCGGTACGGTAACTTACACATGTGATTCAAAAGCTAAAAATGCCGGCATCAAAGTTACTTCAGCCGGAAAAGTAACTATTCCGAAGAAATGCGCAAAAGGAACTTATACCATTGCCGTAAAAGCAGCCGGAGACAGCACTCACAGTGCTAAAACAGTTAAAGTGACCATAACCATCAAATAAATTGATCCGAATGATCTTCGGAAGTCACGAATAAACTAATAAAGGGGAACGCAGAAAACGCGTTCCCCTTTTACGTTACCGAGCCTGTCGCATTAGCGGCAGGCTGAAGTTTTCTCACTGCTTCATACCGTCGTACTGCAGACACAGCATCGTCAGATCGTCGAACTGCGGAGCGTCT